>Ga0100394_1000533_pt1 | contig 31787 bp, 23 predicted proteins | sample CryGeymeta201518_FD_81549 | JGI IMG/M metagenome (GOLD analysis project Ga0100394, IMG submission 81549) | Groundwater microbial communities from Crystal Geyser aquifers in Utah, USA - Crystal Geyser metaG 2015-18 | ecosystem: Environmental > Aquatic > Deep subsurface > Groundwater | place: USA... | reverse complement strand
GCGGCTATTGGTGGCTCGCATTTGGTGGCGTCAACTCAGGCTGGCGCCCTGTTTGGCTGGCAGCTGGCGTGGCTAATTTTGTTGGTCAATATTCTGAAGTATCCATTTTTCCGCTTTGGTGTTGAATATACCCTCACGCGCAAAGAAAGCCTGCTAATGGGGTATCAGCGTAAGGGGCGAGGCTATTTTTACAGCTTTATAGTGCTGAATATCATTGCAGCGGTAGTGAATACCGCAGGCGTGTTACTGCTTACGGCGAGTTTGCTGCAATATGCCTTACCGGGCAATATTTCACTGATGTTGTTGTGTTGGTCAATACTGGCTGCTTGCTTGCTTATTCTGCTACTGGGGCATTACAAGGCTTTGGATAATGTCGCTAAACTGATTATGGTTTTGCTGACATTCACCACGGTTATCGCCGTTGTTATTGCCTGGCAAAACGGCGTGCAGGCTGCGGCTGACTATGTTGGCCCTTCGCCCTGGACGCTGGCCGGTTTGGGCTTTTTGGTAGCATTAATGGGCTGGATGCCCGCGCCGATAGAAATATCGGCTATTAGTTCATTGTGGCTAAAAGCCAAACAGCGACATACTCATATAACCCGTGCTCAGGGCTTGTTCGATTTTAATCTCGGTTATTGGCTTACCGCTGCTTTAGCGTTGGTGTTTTTGTCTTTGGGTGCTTTAGTGCAATACGGTAGTGAACAACCCATAGCGTTGGCTGGCAGTGCGTTTGCCCAGCAACTGATGCAAATGTACGCCAGTACTATTGGTGAGTGGTCTGAGCCGTTGGTCGCCTTAATCGCTTTTTTATGTATGTTTGGTACCACTATCACGGTGTTGGATGGTTATGCCAGAACGTTACACGCGTCATTTGAGCAGCTGGGCTGGATTAAACACAAAGCGGCATTAAATTTTTGGCTGTTGGCGCAAGCCGGTTGTGGTATGGCGCTTATCGTGTTTTTTAAAGCTGCGCTGGCACCCATGCTAACCTTTGCGATGACGCTAGCGTTTTTAACCACGCCAGTGTTTGCCTGGCTTAATTACAGCCTGATGCGTGGCGATGGCGCCATAGTGCTAAACTGGCGGCTTAAACTGCTCAGCTGGGTTGGCTTAGCGTACTTATCGGGTTTTGCGCTGTTGTTTTTGGTTTATACGCTGTTTTTGTCAGCATAGCGCTTAAAACCATTTCACTATAAAGCTGTCGATTTTGTCGTTATCAGTAAAAGTCGCGTTTATTTCAAGCATGTCATGATAAACAACAAGTCTACCGTTAGTTTCAAAAGCATCAGGATGTTGGGTAATAAATTGCTGCCTGGTTGTCGGTAATGAAAACAGTGCCAGCAATTGCTGTAGTTGAGTTAAGCGGGAATTTTGTGTAAGAAGTGAAAACTGTACTTCGCTAAGCCCTGTTTCAGCAAATACCGCAGCGAGTTCAGGCCGATACAGCTGCAATCGTTTTTGCTCTTTAGTGGTGCTGTAGTTTGTTGCCGGTAAATTATTCAGCATTTGTTCCCAGTTGGCTTTTTGCAACGGTGCCATGGCCGGTTGTGTAGCTTCAGTGCTAATGTCTTTTAGTGTCGGTAATTGTAATGCAGGTAATGGTGGTAATTCAGCATGCTCAAGGCTGATGTCGGTCAATTTTATCTGTTGCTGGGAAGATTCAATATCCAGATACTCGCTAAATATTAGTCGAATAATAGCTTGCTGTTGCTGTAATAAATATTCTGTGGCCGTTAGCTGGCTTAACGCTGTGGTGTAATGCGCCTTAAGTTCAGGTAATAGGCTGCGCTTGCTAAAAAGATTATCTAGTTGCCAGTCCGCTAATTTCGGATGGCGGTCAGCTAGCAGTTGACTGGTGAGGTCATAGGTAAAGTTTTCCGACGTATGCTTGGCCTGTACCAACTGATTATTTGCAAAAGTTAACCAGAGTTGATTGCCATAGGCCAGCATAAAATAATCGTCTTCATACTGGAAAAAGCTCTCGGCTGGTCCAAAAATGTCTTCGAGTTGTTGGCGGCTGCTACCAAGGGTTGCACCATGAAAGCCGGTATTTAAACTGATAGAGGCATCGTCGATCTCAGCTTGTTGCTTTGACGTGGCGGAAATAGTGGTATTGATAACCATCTTTATTGTGGTGTCATTTTCTGTGTTTCTATCAACCTGCCGCATGCCTTTGGTATCGAATGGCGTGGCTTTAAATGGCTTAGAGGTGTCTTCGGTGCATAGTGAAATAACGTCTGCTCCAAGGCGGTAAATAATCTCTGTTTCTGCTTTTTCGTTGCTGAAAAATATTCTGTCTTTGGATAACTGCCCAATAACTTTAGTCAAAATGATGGCATCACCCTTACCTGACGCTTGTTGTTGAAGCTGTAACAAAGCGTCTTGCAGCACGTCAGCGCTTTTGCTGTTCGCATCTTGCTCGCTGCTGCCCGCTCTACTGACGGTTGTAATATGTTGTTTAACGCTATAATCACAACGTGGATAAACATCAAGTATTGGCACCAGCACAGCTGCCGGGGAGGTTGTAGTAAGCAGCGAAAGATAAATGCTAAAAATACTATTTGTTATCATTATTTTTCTTGTCCAATGCCAAATGTTAATTAAAGTTAACATGCGACTGCGTTTAAGCCAACAGTGAATATGCAATCCCAAGATTATGAAGTGGACAGTAATGATCACGTTACAGAGTATTAATTGGCGGGGATAAACGATTTATCCAAATTGTATTGGTTCATGACCTCAAACCACGCAGCATCTTTTTGCATTATTGCTACGATAAGGCTGAGCTCCTTGCCGAGTTTTTTATCACTGGTACTATACATTAAACGTCGTTTGACGTGCTCATGCGGTAGTTTGGCAATAAAGTAGGTGTTCTCGTCTTCGCCATGACTAAATTTATAGCGCAAGGTAGATAAACTGGTGATGGTGAAATCGCCGCGGCCAAGTCTTAACATGTCTAGTACATTATCTTCTTGCAATGTATCTACCCGGGTTAATATGCCTTGTTGCTCTGCTTCTTCTAGCATGATGTAACGATAACCTTGCACACCAATGAATGTTTTCCCCTTTAGGCTTTCTAAATCATCATTTGTCACCGGGTTGGTTTTTAAGGAAATAAACACATCGTCTTCTTGCAGAATCGCGGGAGTAAAACTGACTTTGTCAGCAAATTGTTTAAACCAAACTGGCTGAACACCTATAACGACATGGGGAAAAGGACGTTGTAGTATGGCATTGATTCTTTTACGCGGCATAAACTCGGTTTTAAAAAAATAACTCTCACTATGTTGGTTCATATAATTCGCCAGGTCGAAATAGAGACCTTTTTGCTCACCAAGGTCGACGATGTAAGGTGCTTTCAAATGGTAGGTTAGCAGCAGCACTTCTTGCTTCTGTTGTGCTACAGACGTAAAGCTGAAAAACAGCATGAGGGGAGAGAGTAATAGATAGATTAATGCTGAGTGCATTGGCTTGTCCGTAAGTCGAGCTTACGAACAGCATAGCGTAGGCTGGCAGCGCAAGCCAGCCCGCACTATTTACGGTTACAATGTTAAGGTTTTTTCACCGCGGGCAATACCCGAAGCGCCGCTGCGAACGACTTCAAGAATGGGCGTTGCTCCCAGTGCTTGTATAAACGCATCCAGTTTATCGCTGGTGCCTACCAATTGAATGGTGTAGGTGGCAGGGGTTACATCGATAATTTGGCCACGGAAAATATCAGCACAGCGTTTTACTTCTTCGCGTTGGCTCGCGCTGGCTTTTACCTTGACCAGCATGAGCTCACGCTCTATGTGCGCCGCTTCGCTGATATCCGATACTTTGACGACTTCAATCAGCTTATGCAGTTGCTTGCTGATTTGCTCAATGACCTGATCATTGCCATGAGTCACTAATGTCAACCGTGACAGCGTGGGATCATCTGTGGGGGCAACGTTGAGTGAATCAATGTTGTAGCCGCGTTGAGCAAACAAGCCGACTAACCGTGCCAAAGCGCCAGATTCGTTTTCCAGCAGAACAGAAATAATATGCCGCATGTTAAGTCCTCTCTGTTTTGCTTAAGAACATGTCATTCATCGCGCCGCCAGGCACCTGCATCGGGTAAACGTGCTCTTTCGGGTCGATATGAATATCTAAAAACACCAGTTGGTCTTTTAATGCAAAGGCGCGTTCCAGCGCAGGTTGCAGCTCTTCCGGTGTGGTAACACGAATGCCAACATGGCCATAGGCTTCTGCCAGTTTGACAAAGTCGGGCAGGGAGTCCATGTAGGAACTGGCATAGCGGGATTCATAGTTCATATCCTGCCATTGTTTAACCATGCCCAGATAACCGTTGTTAAGATTGATGATCTTTACACCTAAGCCGTATTGCTTACAGGTAGACAGCTCCTGAATATTCATTTGAATAGAGCCTTCGCCGGTCACACAAACCACGTCGGCATCGGGGTAATTCAGTTTTACGCCCATTGCGGCAGGCAAACCAAAACCCATGGTGCCTAAACCACCTGAGTTGATCCAGCGGTTGGGTTTGTTAAATGGATAATATTGTGCGGCAAACATTTGGTGCTGGCCAACATCGCTGCAAACATAGGCTTCGCCATTGGTAATTTTGCTAACTTGCTCAATAACATATTGTGGTTTTAGTAGAGGTGCTGTTGTGTCATAGCGACCGCCATGTACCGTGCGCCACTGCTCAATTTGTTGCCACCATTGTGCTAATGCCGCGCTATCCAGTTTTTTCTTTTTCTGTTTAAGTATCGCCAGCATGTCGCGCAACACCGGTTGCACCAGACCAACAATCGGAATATGCGCATTCACGGTTTTACTGATACTGGCCGGGTCGATATCGATATGGATAATGGTGGCATCCGGGCAGAATTTTTTCGTGTTATTGGTTACGCGATCATCAAAGCGGGCACCCACCGCGATAATAACATCGGCATGGTGCATGGTTTGGTTCGCTTCGTAGCTACCGTGCATACCCAACATGCCAATAAACTGCTTATCACCGGCAGGGTAAGCACCTAATCCCATTAACGTATTGGTTACCGGCAGGTTTAGTAGCTGTGCCAGTTCGGTTAACTCAGTAGACGCACCGCCCATAATGACACCGCCACCGGCATATAAAATAGGCTTTTTCGCTGTCAATAATGCGCTTACAGCTTTTTTAATCTGGCCGGCATGGCCCTGCTGTTTTGGCTGATAAGAGCGCAAGCTAATGTCTTTGGGATAATGATAGGCATATGCCTGATTTGGCATAGTCATATCTTTTGGGATGTCCAGCACCACCGGGCCAGGACGACCGGTTTGAGCGATATGAAATGCTTTTTTAATTAAGTACGGAATGTCTTCCGGCCGGCGCACGGACATATTGTGCTTACAAATGGGCCGCGAGATGCCAAGCATGTCAGTTTCCTGAAACGCATCACCACCAATTAAATGGCTCATTACCTGGCCGGTTAACACCACCATAGGAATAGAGTCCATGTAGGCCGTAGCGATGCCGGTAACTGCATTGGTTGCGCCTGGGCCTGACGTGACCAATACGACACCAGCTTTGCCGCTTGCGCGGGCGTAGGCGTCCGCCATATGGGTGGCCGCTTGCTCATGGCGTACCAAAACATGTTTTACTTTATTTTGTTGAAACAGAGCATCGTAGATGTGTAATACGGCACCGCCCGGATAGCCATACAGGTACTCGACACCCTCGTCGGCAAGGGCCCGAATTACCATGGCGGCACCGGACAACATTTCTGTTGGTTTGGTTAAGTCGGTTGACTTAGTCTGGCTGGTCATTTTTCCATCTCATAGTTTGCTGTGGCAAAGAAAACACCTTGCGGCTTTACAGGTAAAGTCGCACTTGATGTACCTTAAAACCACGTGGGTGGCTTTATATTGTTTGCTACGTGAACTGGTTAAACAGAGTAAGCTGTTAAACTCAAACTATGGCGCTATGGTTATTTGCTGCTGTGCAGTCATTTTTTTGTGCGCGCAAGGTTAATTTACGTGATAGCGCAGCAGATGTCGATGCTTTTTTGGTGCTTAGTTCAGGTTTGACAAGGCTTGCAAAGACGTTACAGTGCCCACATAGTATTAGCAATTCGTTTGCTTTGGTTCATACAGGATTTTTCTTTCTTATGTCACAACCTATTGTTGATGTCTCAGTGAGTAATGCCCGTGAGGTATTAGATGCCTCGATGGATAAATTGGTGTTGTTTCAGTTCTGGTCTGCACGTAGTGAGGGCTGTAAACAGCTCAGCCCTATACTTGAGCGTATTGTGCAGCAGTATCCGCAACAATTATTGTTAGCCAGGGTAGACTGCGACAAAGAACCTGATCTGGCGATGCAATTTGGTGTGCAGTCGCTACCTACGGTCATGATGATTAAGCAAGGCCGGCCGGTAGATGGTTTTGCTGGCGTGGAAACGGAACAGGCCATTCGTGAAAAATTAGCCGCATACTTACCTAAGCCGGAAGACGATTTGCTGGCACAGGCAGAAGCCCTGTTAGCTACAGCAGATTACGCCGGCGCTTACCCGCTGTTAAAAGATGCTTTGACGTTAGCGCCACAGCGCACAGAAATAAAGCTTTGGCTGGCAGATACTGCGGTAAATTTAGGCCAGTTACCCCAGGCTGAAAGCTTATTGGCAGAAATTAAACTAGCCGATCAGGATGCATTGTATAAGTCGGTGTTGGCGAAAATTGCCTTGGCAAAAGAAGCAGCCGATACACCAGAAATTAAGGCGCTGGAAGCCAGGTTAACTGCTGAACCTGACAATGCCGAGCTTAAAGAGAAACTGGCGGTGCAATATCAAGCCGTGCAGCGCAGTGAAGATGCGCTGGCAGTACTGTTTAGCATATTGCAACACGATCTTAACTTTGGCAGTAGCAAAAAATTGTATCTGGACATCTTAGCAGCTTTACCTAAGGGCGATGCGGTTGCTTCATTGTATCGGCGAAAATTGTACAGCCTGTTGTACTAAGACACTAACGCTGAAAATCTGTCCAGATTTGGCGGATCTGGTCAGATAGCGTCATTGGGTCGAATGGTTTTACTACTACGTCAGCGCCGCCGAGTTTTTTGTAAGACGCAACTTCGTTACTCTGTACTTTTGCTGTCATAAATACGACAGGAACTTTAGCTAAATCATACTTTTGCTGTAAATGTTGCAGTGTGGTTGGTCCGTCCATGCCGGGCATCATTACGTCTAACAAAATAAGCTGTGGCGCAACGCTGGTATAGTCATCCAGCGCCTGCTGGCCACAACTGCAGGTATGCACAGTAAAACCGCCCACAGCTTCCAGCGCAATTTTAGCTACCTGTTGAATGGATGGATCATCTTCCACATGCATAATACGTTGCAGGTCAGTCATAAAAAGCCTCAGATTGTTGTGCTGTTTCGATAGCCACGGGCAGACGAATATAAAACTCTGCGCCATGATTTAATGAAGATTCAAAGCCAATATCACCATTCATTCTGGTTATCAGTTGCTTGCTTATGGCGAGGCCAAGTCCGGTACCGCCTTTAATTTTACTGTCTGAGCTGTCCGCTTGAGAGAACTGACTGAAAATAAGCGGTTTAAAATTGTCATTGATACCAATGCCATGATCTATCACCTTTACTGTTACCTTGTCGCTGCCGTGCTCAATGACAATATCAACTTCAGCATTTGGTGGAGAAAATTTAGCCGCGTTGGACAGCAAATTAGTCATCACTTGCTGCAAACGTAAACTGTCTACATTTACCCAAATATCATCTATTTTATCGTGTAAGTTATAGTGTACTTTATACTGCTCAGCATAGTTTTTATTGTCCAACACTGACTTTTGCAGAATCGGCAATAGCGGTTGGGTTTGCATATCAAACTGCATTTTACCTGCGACGAGTTTATCCATGTCCAGTAAGTCATTGATAAGAATTTGTAATTTCTGCACATTCGCCATAGCCATGCTAACCATTTCTGCGGCCTTTTCAGGTAAAACACCCAGTACCCTACCATTTAGTAATCCTATGGCCCCAGCAATAGAGGTTAAGGGGGTGCGCAGTTCATGACTGACTGAAGAGACAAATTCATCTTTTAACTTTTCAATTTGTTTACGTTCAGTAATATCCGTTATAAAGCCATGCCAAAGAATACTGCTGTCTGGCTGTTTTTCAGGAACAGCCGTGCCTGCAACCCAGGCAACTTCACCATCCGGGTATTTTATCCGGTATTCAATTATCCACTTTGATAGCCGTTTTGCTGACTCAGAAATCGTGTTTTTAACGAGTAAGACATCATCAGGATGAGTTAGATCAAATACTGCTGAGGAGTCATTTAATACTTGCTCCGGCGTGAGATGATATATCTCTTTAATGCCATCGCTGCTATAAGGAAAACTTGCTTTACCGTCACGGGTTAGTTTGAACTGATATACCATACCCGGTAATTGAGCCGACACTTTTTTCAGTCGTTGCGCGACTTCTACTTGTGCATCCAAATAGCGACGACGCTCTAACACGCTGCCGATCCAGCGCGCTAAAAGGCTGATAAATTCGATTTCAAGTTGGCTAAACGGACGTTGCCTGGCTTCTGTAGATGAAAAGTTAACCGTACCATAAGGGCTGCCTTCTACTAACACTTGCACGCCAATATAGCTTTCTAACTTAAAATTGTTGTAACAAGGATGGCTGGCGTATTCGCTAGCGTGCATATGGTCAATGGCGATAACCTGCTTTGACTGCATAGTGATGCTGCAGTAAGTTTCGCCCAGGTCAAAATTAGCACCGTCTTGCAAGCTGTTATCTACGGTGTACTGCACAATAACCTGATAATTATTTTTTTCAATATTGCTGAGAATAGCTATCGGTAATTGCAGATAATCAGACGCTACATGCAGCGCGTCGCGCATTTGCTGGTGCCAATCTGGCGAAAAGCTGGCTGCAATATTATTAAGGATACTCAATGCATGTTGATGTTGTTTACTTTCAGCGGCTTGTTGCTGTTGCTTTGCCTCTTGTTCATAGCGCAAACGCGACATAAGTTGGCGTGTAACGCGCTGCATATCTGATAACAGCAAGAGTAACAGCAGTTCACTGACGAGATAAGCCACAGCCCATTTTTGTATGGCCGCCATGGTTTGCATTTGTTGATAATCAACCCACCCCAGATAAGAAAATAATGCCAATAGCAGAATGCTTCCTGCCCAGCTAATAAAATTGCTGTTACTGCTGACTCGTTGAATTATCATAGTAGCCTTTATATATTCGAACAGCTTCACTATAAAGCACAAGGTTGGCGCTGGCAAAAGGGTGATGGTATTTTATGGCGTTAAGCATTACGGATCACTTTCAACAACTCACGGCGTTGCTAAGTAATAACCGGGCTTTTTGGCAAATATTGCCATTTAATTGTGCTGAATTACCGTGGCAGCACAACGAGCTTAATGCCTACTTATGGTCGCTTAATGACACTGAAATCGCACGTCTTGATACTGATCCTAATGTACTGCAACAAGCTTTTTCCGCGTTTTTCCCTGCTGCGTTTGAGTTAACCAAGCTGCCGTCTCAGCCGATGCAGCAAGATGTTGCTGCGCTGCCATTTTGGTTAGCCAACGGAATTGGCGGGCGTAAGTTGCAACAAATTGACGCGTTATGTCAGCATTGGACTCCCAGTGCATTGCCAATTATTGAGTGGTGTGCGGGAAAAGGGCACTTGGGGCGTATATTAGCGCATCGTTTTACTCAACCGGTAACGAGTGTTGAATGGCAACGTGCACTTTGTGACGCGGGAGAGAAGTTGGCTGAAAAATATCAATTGCCGCAACGGTTTGTTTGTGATGATGTATTAACCCAGCCGCTGACTGCTATTTTGCAGCCAGAACAGCAAATTGTCGCATTGCACGCCTGTGGTCAATTACATATTACGCTTTTAGAGCAGATGGTGCAGGCGCAGTGCCGTCAATTGCACTTGGTGCCATGCTGCTATCACCTCATCCCCAATAGCCATTATCGACCGCTGTCTAGTCTAGCTCAGCAAGTGGATTTAACCTTATCCAAAGAAGATTTAAAACTTGCCGTGCAGGGCCAGGTTACAGCAGGAGACCGTATAGAAAAACTGCGCGCAACCGAAGTGCTTTGGCGGTTGGTCTACGATGAGTTACGTGCAGAGGTTACCAACGACAAGCAATATCGACCATTGTCTTCGGTAGCCAAACATTGGTTTACACACGAGTTAAGCGATTTTGTTAGTTGGGCGGCAGCACAACACAGCATCAATCTACCGGATAACATTGACTGGGCCTGTTACATGGCGCGTGCTGAAAAGCGCGCGGCATTGGTAAAGCGTATTGATTTAATCCGGCATATTTTTCGCCGCCCACTGGAGCTATGGCTATCGCTGGATAAAGCGTTGTTTTTACAGCAGCAAGGTTATTGTGTGAGCCTAACTGAGTTTTGTGATTATCAGGTTACACCGCGCAACATTCTGCTGCGCGCTTATAAAGCCATCTAGCCACGAAGCGGAAGTTCCTGGCGGGAGCCAATCCGCTGGAACGCGGCTAAATCAAAAACTGGCAAAATGGCAAATAATCTATCAAAAATATCTGCCTGAATAGCTTCGTAATTCAACCAGTTCTTGTCGGCACTAAAACAATATATTTCGATGGGCAAGCCCACTTCGGTCGGTTGCAGTTGACGTACCATCAAGGTCATATTCTGATTGATATCAGGGTGCTGGCGTAACGTATCCCGCACATAGTATCGCAACAAGGCAATATTGGTTACATCGTCAGATGCCAATAGGTTTATCACATCGGGCTGCTCAAAGAAGGTTTGTAATCGGCTGCGCTGTTTTAACTGTTCTAACTCATCGCCTTTGATAAAACGGATAGTATTAATATCAATATTAATAGCGCGTTTTATTCTGCGCCCGCCAGATTGTTGCATGCCACGCCAGTTCTTGAAGGAGTCTGATATCAGGGCATAAGTGGGAATTGTGGTAATGGTATTATCCCAGTTTCTGACTTTTACGGTGGTCAGCGCAATTTCGATGACACTACCATCAGCACCATATTTCGGCATTTCGATCCAGTCACCTACATTAACCATATTGTTAACGGCTATCTGAATACTGGCGACAAAACCTAGAATTGCGTCCTTAAATACCAATAATAATACTGCGGTTAACGCCCCCAAACCACTAAGCAGTAATGCTGGCGATTTGCCTAACGTGGTACTGATAATTAAGATACTGAACAAAATAAAGGTCAGTAACTTTAGTAACTGTGAAATACCCTGATAAGGGATAGTTGGGTTAGTAACTAAATGAGCATAGCTTTTGCCAATTAAGGAGATGGCAGCGGCAATGGCCATACCGATAAAAAGATAGAGATACAGCAGTACCACAATAGCTAAAACGGAACTCAGATGTTCGTAATGGCTAAATAACAGAGGTGACAACGCTTGCAGCACTAAAGCTGGCAGTAAATGCGCCACTCGGCTAGCCAGCTTGCCACGCTCAAGAGCTGTTTCAGTGGTTAACCGGCCATCTAGTTTATCCAGCACCCGTGCTAATATCGGCCTTAAAAAACCTCTGGCAAGATAAAAACATAGCGCTACGATAACAGTTGCAATCACAATGTTGCAGCCAAGAATAAAGGCTTCTAACCAGGGTTCAGGCCAGCGAACCGCCTGTGCTAGTTGCATCAATACATCATTTAGCATGGTAATTGCTCCGTAGTTTCAGCCAGGCAGTTGGTCTGATGGTACTGATAGATCAGCTGCTCCTTATGCTGCCAACGCTGGTTTAACCACTGCTGAAAACCTTGCCTAAATTGCTCATCATTGAAATAGTCACCGATAATATGTTGGTCAATCGGCAAGGTTTCTACCTGCACCACCACGCGTTTAAGTTTGCCCATAAGCATATCCAACGCAGCGTGTTGTGGGTTATCGGGGTATAAAACGGTAAAATCTAAAATAGCGTTAAATTGTTCTCCCATACTAGCCAATGTAAAGGCAATACCACCGGCCTTGGGTGGCAACAAAAACTGAAACGGGCTTTGTTTTTGTTGTTTTTTAGTGTCGGTAAAGCGAGTGCCTTCAACAAAGTTGATAATCGTTGTCGGTACGGTTTTGAACTTTTGGCAAGACTTGCGTGTTGTTTCGATATCTTTGCCTTTTAGCTCAGGCCGTTTTGCTAGTTGTGCAGCGCTGTAGCGTTTCATAAAAGGCATATCAAGTGCCCAGCAGCCCGTGCCCAGAAATGGCAACCACTTCAACTGATCTTTTAAGAAGAATTTCGGTTCTGGAATGCGACGATGTGCAACAGTGCTAACAACTGGAATATCAAGCCAGCTTCTGTGGTTAGATATCAGTAAATACCAACTATGCTGCTCTAATGTTTGCGCACCACTGATTTGCCAATCAACTTGGTTGAACAGGTTAATGATCGCCGTATTGCCGATAGTCCAGCCACGATAGCAGCCTTTACCGGCCAAAGCCGTTATGCGATGGACAGGTTTAAATGGCAGAAGGAGTTTAATAATACCCAGTGGTGTAACTAACAGCCCCCACAATGCCAGATTCAAACTAAACAACGCAAAACTGAAGGGTAACAACAACCAGCCCGGTAAGAAATGTAACATTACTGCTTAACTCCCTGTTTTAGCTTACTCAGCTGGCTGTCTTTGTGTTGCCAAAGTTGGTTTATCCACTGCTGAAAGCGCTCACGGTATTGTATGTCGTTGTAATCGCCCAGTAACTCAGGTGTAATTGGGATGATATTAATTTGCACTGTTATATCACGAACTTTACCGGAAATGTAATCCCAAAAATTGGGAATACCCGTTGGGTAATGAATCGTTATATCAAGAATTTTGTGCAGTTGTTCGCCCATAGCACCTAATACAAAGGCAGCTCCACCAGCCTTAGGTTTGAGTAAATGCGAATACGGAGATTGTTGCTGTTGGTGTTTATCAACGGTAAAGCGGGTGCCTTCGACAAAATTCATGATCGTCACAGGTTTAAAGCGGAATTTATCGCAGGCTCTGCGGGTTGTTTCAATGTCTTTGCCCTTTAGGTGCGGGTTACGCTGTAAAAATGCTTTGCTATAACGCTTCATAAAGGGGAAATCCAAAGCCCACCAGCACATACCTAAAAATGGTACGTAAATCAGTTCTTTTTTTAGAAAAAATTTAATAAATGGAATTTTTCGATTAAACACATTCTGTAGTACCAGAATGTCTGCCCAGGACTGATGGTTAGCTAGGATCAGATACCAGTCTTTGCGGGATAGGGCTTCCAGGCCGGATACTTGCCAGCGAATTCGGGTAAACACGCGCGTAGTTAAATTATTTACACTGATCCACGCTACGGCACAGGCGTCTAATAAGTAGCTCATCCAGCTTTGCCAGCGTACAACGGGTGGCAGTTTAAGAATGGCTAATAACATGATAGGAATGCACCAAAACAGCGTGTTAACGACATACAACAGTAGTGAAATAACGCCTGTTAGCGGGTGGGGCAAAAAATGTAACATAACAGCACCTGATATCCGTGACCGGTTAATATGTCTTCCGGTAAAAATAATAACAGCAGGCAAGCCTGCTGTTAACACATCTGATCAGTGGCTAGTTTACCTTAATCTTCAAAATAGGTGTAACCATAAACGCCGGCTTTTAGTTCATCCAGCAATTCATCTTTTTTGCTGCTAGCCATATCCAATCTTGCTAACTGTTTGCTGTAAGATGCAATTAGTTTATTGGCGTCAAACTGCACATAACGCAGAACATCAGCAACGGTGTCACCTTTAATGATGTTTGTTAGCTTGTAACTGCCATCATCCGTTAACTCAACGTGCACAGAGTCTGTATCGCCAAACAGGTTATGCAAGTCGCCTAAGATTTCCTGATAGGCGCCAACCATAAACATACCTAGCAGGTACTGCTCGTCTTCTTTATACAACGGCAGCGGCAAACTTGTTTCAATACCGTTACCATCCGCATAGCTTTTCAACTGACCGTCAGAGTCACAGGTGATGTCTTGAATAATGGCGCGGTGATTAAGTGGCTCATTCATTCGCTCTAGTGGCATTACCGGGAACAGCTGATCGATACCCCAGGCATCTGGCATTGACTGGAACAAAGAGAAGTTAACAAACAACTTGTCGGCCAGTTTCTCGTTTAGCTCATCGTGAATGGAACGATGTGAACGAGCGGATAAATCCAGATTCGCTTTTACCTTATTAATAGTGGCAAAGTAAATTTGCTCCAGCAACGACCAGTCTTTTAATGTCAGCAAACCGTGGACATACTGCGCATGTGCATCTGTAAAATAGTGTACAGCGTCATGATACGCTTCGATCGCAGTACGCGGCGTTACGTTTTGATATGCTTCCCACAAACCTAAAATTACCGTGGGCGAGTCTTCGCTGGGTTCTGGCAGGTTAACCAAGCCAGGAGCACGTTCAATATCGATAGCATCGGTAATCAATACCGCATGATGCGCTGTCATTGCGCGGCCTGACTCGGTAATGATATTAGGGTGCGGTAAGTCGTACTCATCACACACTTCTTTTAAGCCGTTTACTACATTGCGGGCATATTCCATCATGGTGTAGTTCATGGAGCAGGCAGAACGTGATTTTGACCCTTCGTAGTCAACACCTAAACCACCACCTACATCAACGGTGGTGATAGGCACACCCAAGGTACGCAATTCAGCATAATGGCGTGCGCATTCGCGAATAGCATTATGAATGTCACGTATGTTGGCAATTTGCGAGCCGATGTGAAAATGTACTAACTGCAGTAAATCTAGCTTGCCGGCGTCACGCAGAACGTCGATGGCTTGTAATACCTGTGTAGCAGTCAGGCCAAACTTACCTTTCTCACCGCCGGTATTCTGCCATTTACCTTTACCTACCGAGTTTAACCGGATACGGATACCAATGCGTGGCGCCGCGTTCAGGTTATCAATCTCGCGTAACAGGGTTTTTAATTCTGATAGTTTCTCGACGACGACATAGACGGTATGGCCCATCATTTGGCCAATAGTCGCCAGACGCAAAAACTCACTGTCTTTATAACCGTTGCAGACAATTTGCAGAGGTTGATCCGTCACACCTAAAATTGCCATTAGTTCAGGCTTACTACCGGCTTCCAAACCTACTTTACCACTGTCATGGCTGATTAAGCGCTTTACCACTGAAAACTGCTGGTTTACCTTTATTGGATATACCGCAGTGTACTGGCCTTGATAGTCTTTTTCGGCTTTAGCCTGTTGAAAAGATTTAATCAATGTATCGACCCGATGCTGCAAAATATCAGTAAAGCGCACCAGCACCGGCAGGGTTAAACCTTCGTCTTTAAATCTAGCAGTTAGCTCGGGAAAGCTAATGCCATTCTTACTGTGGTCTTGATCGGGATATGCCACCAGATCGCCATCAGTGTTGACATCAAAGTACCCATCACTCCATACCGCTACATTGTAGGTAGAGCGTGCTTTTTCAGTGCCCCAGTCGGCCATTGTCGTTCCTTTAAAATTGAGATGTGCATAGTTTAAAGCCAATACGTTAAAGCTGCAGCAAAAAACATGGAAATATTTGTTCTTGGCGGCGTAAAAAGGCAAAATATACGGCTAATTTGTTTTGAGGGTAATACTATGTCTGGCGACAACAATTGGTTCACTGAAATTTTCGCCCCCAGCGGCAGCGCCTTTGGTTTGGCTATCACAAAAAAACTGGATGAAGTGCAGTCGCCTTTTCAGCATATCGAAATGTTTGAAACCACTCATTTTGGTAATTTAATGGTTATCGATGGCGTTATAATGCTTAGCAGCCGCGACAACTTTTTATACCATGAAATGTTGAGCCACCCGGTATTATTTACCCATGCTAATCCAAAAAACGTGGTTATCATCGGCGGCGGTGACTGCGGCACCTTACGTGAAGTATTAAAACACCCAGACGTTGAGACGGTAACTCAAATTGACATTGATGAGCAAGTTACCAGGATGTCTGAAAAATACTTCCCGGAACTATGTGAATCAAATAACGACCCGCGCGCCACATTGAAATTTGATGACGGTATCAAATTTATGCGTGAAGCAGCACCAGAGTCGGTCGACGTTATTATCGTGGACTCAACCGATCCTATCGGCCCGGGTGAAGGGTTGTTTAACCGGGCATTTTATGACAGCTGCCGCAAAGCATTGCGCCATGGCGGTATTTTGGTTCAACAAAGCGAATCACCGTTAATACATATGCCTTTACTAAAAGATATGCGCCAGGCCATGCAGGATGTTGGCTTTGACAGCTTGCAAACATTGCTTTTTCCACAAATGGTGTATCCGTCAGGTTGGTGGACTTGCACTATGGCGCGTAAGGGCGAAACCATAAATGGTTTTCGCGAAGCCGACGCAGCTGCTGCGTCATTCAGTACGGAATACTACAATGTCGCTGTACACCAGGCGGCTTCTGCGTGGCCAAACTTTATGAAGAAAGCATTGCAAAATGGATAAGCGCATAGTAGAAAAGTAAAATAAATAAATCGGTTTACTTGCGATTTTGGTAAGATTTCTGTACATTTGTTGCTCATAAGTGGGGTGTCGAATGAAAAAATTAAGTTACTTATTGGTTTTAGGCGCATTTTCAGCTCAAGCAGCTGTTTATAAGTGCGAAAATAATGGTGTTGTTGAGTTTAGCCAGTTCCCTTGTGCGGATGAAGCTGAACAAGTCGACATGCGCCCGCTCGGCACAGCAATGATTGGCACTCGCGGTGAATTTAAACAGCAAGTTGATGCTGTAAAACGGCAGGGCCGTTTTGTTGAGTTTCAAATTAGCAAACTTGAGCAGGAAAAGCAGGAGCGTTTGGATGAGTTGAAAGCTGACTTATACAAAATGCGCCGCAGTTATCCTAAAGCTGAAGAACTTGCAGCACTTCAGCAAAAAATTGACAGATTAACTGAGCTGTACGATGAAAAAATCAGCACTGAGCAGGCAACCCTTGCTGGCTTAAAGTCTAAAGTTGTTGGTTTAGAACGTCAGTACGCTAAGAACTAAAAAATTTTATTAGTTTAGAATATAAAAAACCCCGCAGTTGCGGGGTTTTTTGTTATTACATACTGAACGAAGCTCTTAGGTACCAGTAGCGGCTTTCTGGCATATCATACGTCGACGGGTCATATCCATTAAGAGAACAGGATAAACATACCGGCGGCTCTTTGCCAAACAGATTGTTCACACCAAAGCTTAGTTGCATGCCAGAGAGCACCGCATCGGTGCTCCAGCTCAGCTGGGCATCATGGTAAGTGGTGCTACCTAGTCGATTACGTCCTACTTCTGGGTCATTTCGGCAGATGGCGAAGCTAGCTGCATCACCACAACTTTCCTCCAAATCACTGGTATAACGCATGGTCCAGCTTGCTTGCCAGGCGTCACGTTTCCAGTTTAAAGCCAGATTGCCACTCCACTCGGGAATTGCAGAATCATTAACTTCTATGCCGACAGTTTTGGGCTGTTGCTGGCCATTGGCATCCAGCACAGTGTAATCGTCTACCAGACTTGCTCGAAACTTAATGTCAAACTGACCGAATTCAGTTTGCGGTAATAGCAAGCCAACATCAAAGTCGAAACCAGAGGTCTCTATACTACCGATATTAGTCAGTACGTTGCTAAATTGGTCGATAGCGCCAAGCTGATTACGGCCTATACCATCGCAGAAGGTATCAGAAAGCGTTTGCACACACAGATTAAGCTGTGTCTGGGCATCTAACGCCTGTATAGCACCTTCCAGTTCATGTTGATACCAGCTAACACTGATATCCATCCGCTCAGACCATGCTTTAGCTACGGCAAATTCCGGGCTAAACACCACACCTAGGTTGTAGCTAGTAGATGTTTCCGGCGCCAAATCACGATTACCACCTGTAACAACGCTGATTTGCGGATTAGGTTGCTGATAATTTGCTGGCACGCCAAGTGTGGCACAATTTGCTATTAGGTCTGCCGTAGGTTGTGAACAGGGATCTGACAACACTGCATCAAAACCACTGGCCGAGCCAAATAATTCGCCAATATTTGGCGCTCGGAAGCCTTCTGACCAACTGCCGCGGAACAACAGTTCATCTTGCATCAGATAGCGGAAACCAATTTTACTGGTAGTTTCACTGCCAAAGGTGGAGTAATCAGAGTAACGACTGGCCAGGCTTAAATCCAATTGTTTAGCTAGTGGTAGATCTGCCAACAACGGCACATTGAACTCTACAAACAGTTCGTTCACATTCAGTGAGCCGGCCGTTGGCAGGGAAACCACGCCGTTATAATCACCTGCTACGGTTAAACCGTCTGGCCGATATTGGCCGGTATATTTCCGGTATTCCCAACCTGAGGCAAAACTCAGGGCCCCAGCCGGTAGTTCAACAATATCGCCGGTGATGTTAGCCGAATACAGACTCAGTTTGTTTTCGCTTGAATCCTGCACTACTGGCTGAATATAGCCGAACATTTCTGGTGTAATACTGCCAGCACCAAAGATGTTTAATGGTACACAGGCCGGATCAGCATCGCAGTTAGCCAAGGGGCCCAGTGCAGTGGCAATGCGTCGGGCGTTATAGCTGCCAAAATTGTTCTGCGTCGCCCGGTTGGTGCTGTAAGCCGCATTTACATCCCAATAGAACAGTCGGTCTGATAATTCCAACTGGCCCTCGATGCCACTACCGACGTAAAAGGTATCAACATTTTGTTCAAAACGACGTGCACCGCCTTCTACCGGCCGACGTCCTGCCAAAATTAAATTAGGGTTAGCACCTGACGCTACCAAATCGAAACCAAAAGGGTTGTAAGGGTTGTCAGCGGCTATAGTCAGATTATCTAACCAAAAGTTACTTGGTACGGCTGTGCCGATAAACATCGGCTCCGGTGCCGCCTGGTTCACACTATTACGTTGATTATAAAGTGCCCGTATATACCAGCTGGTATCCTGAGTGAATTGATAACGTTGTTGGGTATATAACGAAATGCGTTTATTCGGCGTTTGTAGCAGGTTATAGCTTGCGTAGTTAAAGCGGTCATCATTGGTAAAACAATGAAAATCGTCAGTTCGGTCACAACTTTCACCCAGTGCCGCATCATAATCAGGGCTGGATACACCTGCATTGGGTACCAGATCCTGGGTAAAACCAGTATTGGGATCGGTTATGATAAAGCGCCCACCCGGAATAGCAGAGCTGCCAAAGGCTAAACCCGTGCCGGGTACCGGCAGGCTAGACTGAGCTCTGGTATTGGCAAATACCGACTTCTGCTCGTTATAACTGGCCGCGATAAAGTAGCTGTGTTTATCACTTTCACCACCAAAACTCAGTTCAAAGGTGCTGGTATCACCGTCGCCCTTGCTATATTGACCAAAGCTGCTGCTGATGGTGGCGCCGGTCGATGAGCGCCGGGTAATAATATTGACGACGCCAGCGATTGCATCAGAGCCGTAGATTGATGATGCGCCGTCTTCAAGCACCTCTATCCGCTCAACAATTGCCAGTGGTATAGTATTTAAGTCCACTACGCCGCCTACGCCAGAGGCAGAACTTTCATTTACCCAACGGATACCGTCAACCAATACCAATACACGCTTTGCGCCAAGATGGCGTAAGTCGACAGTGGTTGCTCCTGCGCCAACACCGCCGCCATCTGGTGGAAAGCCAAAGTTACCGCTGGAGTTAAACTTAGTATTAAGCGCGGAACCTGAAGCAGTAATGTTTTGTATAATGTCACCGATGGATGATAAACCAGAACGGTCTATAGCATCTCGATCCAGAATTTGTACCGGGCTGCGGCCTTCAAGATCAGTCTGTTTAATCCGGCTTCCAGTAACCTCTATACGTTCAACACCCTTATCAGCGGTATTGTCCTGGGCAAGGGTATTGGTTGTTGTCAAAGCCAGTGCACTGAGTACACTTAGCGATATCAGTGAATAATGGTTGCGCATGCAGTATTCCTTATTGTTATTGTCTGAATAACTGCTGACGGCATGCCTGATTACTCCTCTTAGTCAGGCAACAAGCAGTAAAATGAGCTTATCGGAGATTAGCTCAGGCAGTAGCTTAGCTAAGAGTTTGCGTTTTGTAAAAAATGTTTAATTTTGTTGGCATTATTGTGTTTTTTTTGGAGTGCCAGCAACCTACTAAATAGCTGACAGAGAAACTTAAGGCCTCTGCATTATTAGGCTCGGTAGAATGAATGTGAGAGTTTTTGTGTAATTTGAATCAAATGCAGAGCGCTCGCTTCAGGCAGTCCAGTGCAAACACGTAGATCAGGGCTTTGATATTGCTAAATATTAAATGGTTTTTATTAATAAATTAAACACCACCGTTCAAGACGGTGGTGTATGCAGCATGGGTTTATTCAACAACCGGTTCTATATGAATCTCTACACGGCGGTTTTGGGTCCGGTTTGCGTCTGACGTGTTCGGTACTATGGGGTAATTGGGGCCATAGCCCTCAGTTTCTACCCGTATACCCTGCACATTTTGTGCAATCAAATACTGTTTAACACTGTCAGCACGTTGTTGAGACAAGTTCATGTTGTATTGATAAGGGCCTGTATCATCGGTATGACCCGCAATCACTAGCATGGTTTTAGGGTAATCACGCAATACTTTAGCGATGTCATTAAACACGGGAAACAAACTGGATTTAATGTCAGAGCGGTTCACATCAAAGGTAAGTTGAGCAGGAATATCCAAGCGTAACTTATCTCCGTCACGTACCACTTTTACGCCGCTGCCGCTGAGCTCCTGGTTTAATGCCTTTTCTTGCTTATCCATGTAGCTACCTACGGCAGCACCGGCTAACGCGCCAACCGCAGCACCAATCACCAGGCGTTTATCTTTGTGGTTACCCGTGGCTTTACCAGCAACTGCGCCAACAACAGCACCTATAGCGGCGCCTTTTGACGTATTCGAGTACTCCGTTGACGCACACCCTGCGATAACCAGGCTAGCAGACACGAGTGAAATAATTATTGAAGCGTTGCGCATAGGAAACTCCTGACAATATTTGTGTATAGCTTAGTTTATACACCTGAATTCGTGCTGAACTATAACCACTTTATCTGCTTGGCATTGTTGAGTTTTTGTTTATTTTGTCAACATTGTTCACTTCGGGAGATTTTTTGAGTATTGTAAGCACGTTTAGTTGCCGAACAGTAAGGCTGTGGCAGATATAAAGGATTGAATAATGACAAAAATATTGCGCTTGTGGCTTATATTAAGCAGTGTTTGCATACTGCAGCCGGCTGTCGCGGACGTTTATAAATGTACTGACGAGGCTGGTGAAGTTGTATTTCAAGGCGAACCTTGCCGGCAGGGTGAGGAAGTAAAATTGGATATTCGCTTTGCTGAGCAAACTGAGCAGGCTGTGGATAACCTTATTACCGGAAGTTGGTGCGAAATAGGTACATCTAGTGTGCTTGGTGGTACCGTTGAGCAGGACAACGCCTTACGAAAAACCTGGATTTTTAGTGAGCGCCAAATGGTGCAGCACGTTAGCCAGGACCAACGTATGGATACGTTTAAGTACCCCATTCGTCAAGAGCCGGGTTCTTTTGTTGTTGACCACCCGGCTTACGGTAGTGGCCAGGTTAGCTGGCAGGTAAAAAAGCTGACTGATGATCAACTCGTTATTGCAGCATATGGTGGTTTTACCCATTTATCAGTTGGCAATTGCGAAATGGCTATGGCCAGTGCAAAGAATTAAATAGACATATAGACGCCTAAACTTTAAGCTGCTTACAATACAGCAGTATTAAGGTGTTTCTATGTTGAATTCAGCTTGGCGGCGCATTGTCATTAAAGTAGGCAGTGCGCTAATCTCTCCTAATGCAAAAGGCTGCTCTACCCGTTATTTACTCGCTATAGCGCGGTTTATTAGTGAATGTCGTCAGCAGGGCTGTGAAGTTGTGCTGGTTTCCTCAGGCAGTGTTGCCGCAGGGCGCTCTGCTATCGCTTTTGCTCATCAGCCTTTACCCATTAATATCAAACAGGCAATGGCGGCCGTGGGGCAGACAGAGATGATGGCTACCTGGAGCCACCTGTTCGATTTTCGCTGCGCCCAAATTCTGCTAACACACGACGATCTGGCTGACCGCCGTCGCTACCTAAATATTGATAATACACTGCGTACCTTATTAGCCAACCAGGTATTACCCATTGTTAATGAGAACGATAGCGTTGCTACGGCTGAGCTTCGGGTTGGTGACAATGATAATTTGGCGGCAATGGTGGCAATAGCGGTGGGTGCAGATGCACTTATCATTTGCTCTGACATTGACGGGCTTTATACCGCAAACCCGCGTACAGTAGCAGATGCCCGTTTTGTCGCTCAGGTAGATCAGATCACGGCTGATATATACGCGATGGCCGGTGATAGCCACCATGTTATTGGCACCGGTGGTATGGTGACGAAAATTCAGGCCGCTGATAAGGCCACACGCCAAGGCGTCGATACACTCATTATTAATGGGCAAAGTGCTACTAGTTTTGATGCGCTGCTGCGCGGAGAAAAAGCAGGCACTTTATTTGTAAAACAGCAGGATAAACGAAGCGCCAAAAAGCACTGGTTGTTACACAGTTTAAAAAGCCAGGGCAGCATAATGTTAGATGGCGGTGCAGCACAGGCTTTGCAGTTTAAAGGCGCTTCACTGCTGGCTAAAGGTATTATTGCAGTGAATGGGCAGTTTGATAAAGGCGATGCAATTTGGCTATGTGATGCCGAAGGCAAACAATTGGCGAAAGGTATTTGCCAGTATAGCGCTACTGAGTTGCAACTGATTAAAGGCCTGCACAGCCTGCAAATTGTCGACACTCTGGGTTTTTGTCCCAGTGAAGAAGTGGTACATCGGGATGATATTGCTCTAACAGGCTAAGACAGGTGGCTAATGAAAATTGCGGTAATAGGTGGCGGTATCAATGGTTTGAGCAGTGCCTGGCAATTGGCGTTAGCCGGACACAAGGTCAGCTTGTTTGAGCGTGATAGCCTGATGCAGGCCACTAGTGCCGCTTCGTCTAAGCTACTGCATGGCGGGCTGCGCTATCTGGAGCAAGGCGAATTTCGTTTAGTGCGTGAAGCTTTGCAAGAACGACGCTGGTGGCTAAAAAAAGCACCGCAATTAACGCGGCGTTTACCCATTTTATATCCGCTGTATCACGATTCACGTCGCGCGCGTTGGCAGCTAAAAATAGGCCTCTGGCTTTACGATAGTTTCGCTGGCAGAAAAGGTATTGGCCGCCATCGTTGGTTAACTGCGCAGCAAGCTTTACGTTGCTCTCCAAACCTAAAAGCTGAGGGGCTACAGGGAGCCTACCTGTTTTTTGATGGCCAGATGGACGACCAAAAACTGGGCATGTGGATGGCTGAGCAATGCAGCAAAGCCGGCGTTCAGTTGTTTGAGCATAGTCCGGTAAAGCAGGTGGCTGCTGATGCCAAAGTCTTGCTACACAGCGGCTGGCAACAGTTTGACCGCGTAGTTAATGTTGCTGGCCCTTGGAGCCAGCAATTACTGCAGCATTCGGGCTTAATGCAACAACCGCTGGATTTAGTCCGTGGCAGCCATCTATTACTGCCTTCTATAGGCCGTTACGGCCATATGCTCGAAGTGCCCGGTGAGGCGCGTATCGTGTTTGTGTTGCCTTATCAGGATAAAACCTTGCTGGGTACCACGGAAGTTCGACAGCACTTGGACGAAGCTATTCGCTGCTCAGCGGCAGAGCGCGACTATCTGCTGAATGTGTATAACCACTATTTTTTACCAACCTGCACCAAAGATAGCGTACTGGCTGATTTTGCCGGCGTGCGTCCCTTACTGAGCGGCTCTGCCAATGCCAGTAAAGCCAGTCGAGAATATCAACTAAACTGGCAAGGGCAGGTGCTAACGGTATCCGGCGGTAAATGGACCACAGCTCGCGCTCTGGGCAAACAAGTTACTGCACAGGTAGATCAATCTGTTTGATCACAACGTAATCGCAAGAATTTTCGACCGGCGTTGATAGTTATACAACTGTTTTTTCTGCGCCGGTAAGTCGTCCACTGTTAGCAGTTCAAAGCCCAACTCTAAAAACCAGTGAATGCTACGTGTAGTTAACGCAAACAACTTACTGTATTTGCGCTGGCGTGCTTGTTGGATCACGGCTTTGAGTAAGATGCTACCGCGGTCAGCATCACGGTAATCCGGGTGCACGGCTAAGCAGGCAAACTCACCGACATTATCGTCAGGGAACGGATACAGTGCGGCGCAACCTATCACCAGGCCATCACGTTCAATTAAGGTAAATTGGTTAATTTCCATTTCCAACTGTTCGCGAGAACGCCGCACCAGTAAGCCTTGTTGTTCCAGCGGGCGGATTAAATCCAAAATACCACCGATGTCTGAAATAGTAGCGGCGCGCAGTTTTTCTGCTGATTCAGTTACAATTTGCGTACCTATACCATCACGGGAAAACAGCTCCTGCAGCAACGCACCGTCTTCGTCGTAACTGACTAAGTGGCAACGCGGCACGCCAGCGCGGCAAGCCGTAATTGAAGCGTGCAAAAATGCCAGAGTGCCAGGACACGCATTGGGTTGCTGCTCCATATCCAGCATAATTTTTTCTGCTGCATTGGGCATTAACTCTGCAGTAATTTCACCATCTTCACCAATAATGCCGCCTATTTCGCTAAAACCAATCATCTTGTCTGCTTTAAGCTTTACCGCGACCTGGGTGGCGATATCTTCTGCAGTTAAGTTAAAGCTTTCGCCGGTAACCGATGCCGCAATAGGCCCCATTAATACAATGCCGTTGTTGTCTAGCTGGCGACGTATGCCGGCAGCATCGATACGACGCACCCGGCCGCTATGATGGTAGTCGACACCTTCGTCCACGCCTAGCGGCTGTGCAATGACAAAGTTACCGCTAACCACGTTTATTTGTGCACCCTGCATCGGTGTATTGCTTAAACTCATCGACAAGCGCGCCGTGATATCCAATTGCAGTGCACCGGCTACCTGCTTAATGAGCTTGAAAGAGTCGTCATCTGTTACCCGCACTCTGTTGTGGTAGGTCGGCTCCAAACCAGCCTGTTGTAAAGCGGCATTAATTTGAGGGCGAGCGCCATACACCAACACTACTTTAATACCAAGGCTGTTAAGCAAGGCAACATCATTGATAATATGGCGAAAACCGCTTTGGCTAATCGCTTCGCCACCGAGCATCACCACAAATGTTTTACCGCGGTGTGCATTAACGTATGGAGCAGACTGACGAAAACCGGAGACAAGTTCAGTAGTGCGCACGGGCAGAAGGCTTCCTTATAATGAGAACATAATTATATAAGTCATAAAGATGGCAGCTGCATGACAAAATGCCAACTTTGGTTGCGACAAAGTCGGCATTTTAGGGTAAAAGTGGATTGATATCCAATTTTAAAGAATATTTATTCTAACTATAATCTGAAATAGCCAATGCAAGCGCAAAAAACCTTACGCTTGCAGCCGGCTTGGTTTAATGGCCATCGACTAATCCGTTTTAAAACGGCTGACTTGTCCCGTTAAGCTTTTAGCAACATGCTGCAACGCCGATACCGCATTGCGGTTTTGTTGCATAACGATGGTGGTTTCACGCGACATGGTCGCTATTTGTTCAATGTGTCTTGCCAGCTCTGCCAAGGCGGCAGATTGTTCATTAGTTGAACTTGAGACATCGCGCACATTATGCAGAGAATCTTCTGCTTGCAGGCTGATTTGCTCCAGCATTGATGCAGCTTGATTAGCCAAAGCTAAACCCTGACTTACTCGAGGCGCAGATGTTTCCATCCCTTGCACGGCTTGCTGGGTTTCGTCTTGTACTAACTGGATCATACCGGCAATTTCGGTAGTCGCTTTGCTAGTTCGCTCTGCTAGTTGACGCACTTCGTCCGCGACTACGGCAAAACCACGGCCTGACTCGCCGGCACGGGCGGCTTCTATAGCGGCATTTAGCGCGAGTAAGTTGGTTTGTTCGGCAATGCTGCGGATAACGCCGGCTATACCGGCGATATCCTTAGAACGCTGTTGTAATGTAGCAATTTGCGACGCAGATTGTTGAACGGTCTTTGCAACCATATCAATTTCAGTAGCCGCGTCTTTAACCAGTTTAGCGCCTTGCGCTGACAGCTCCGCAGTTTTCGCCGAGTTTTGCTCTGTCAGTTGCACTGTGTTTGCTACGGCGTTTAAGCTAACCGTCATCTGCTCAATGCTGGCTGCTGAAGCGGTAGAGGAAGACGCTTGTAGTTCGGAGGCTTGCAGGGCTTCCTTAGAGGCAAGATCTAGTTCTGTTGCCTGGCTTGAAACAGTTTTAGCCGCGACGATAACTTCTTTTAAGGTTTGACGTAACTGAATTTGCATACTGGCCACTGCAGCTAAAATGCTGTTTGGCTGGCTGTCTTTAATTTCAGTCATTAGATCGCCGCTAGCGATGCGGCCAACAATATCTGCCGCTTGTGCTGGCTCGCCGCCCAGTGCCTGGCGTATATAACGGGCGATATACCACGTTGTTAATGCACCAAACACAATAGCCAGTAAGGTTAACAATACCATCGACATGGCGAAGTTAGCGGCAACGCTGCGAGCGTAATTGGTCGCCTGTTGATTTTTCTCTTCCTGAAAATCAATAAACGCATTTATGCTGGCTAGCCAGTCGACATAGGCTGGGCTCATTTTCTGCAACAAAACCTGTTGGGCTAAGTTTTGCTGGTCTTGCTGGCGCAAACTGATCACTTCTGCCGCGAGGGGCAGTGCGCGCTCTTCTACTTGATGAATTGTGTCAAGCAGACGGCGTTCCGCTGAGCTGATGTCAGTGCTTTGCCGGAACAATTGGTCCATCGGCACGCGGGCGTCCTGATAAAAACGTCGTAAGCGGTCTATCTCTGCCAGTAACGATGGTAGCGCGGCTGCATTTTGCACCAGGGTTACATCACGTAGCGCAATTGCCCTGTCATGCACAGAGCCACGAAAATTGATGGCATAGCGTTGTTTTACAGAGTTTACTTCAGTAATTTCAGTGAGGGTTTGATTAATTTGATCAACGCGGTGTACGCCAAATAATGTTAGCGCAACCATTAACACGAGGATAACACCAAAACCTAAGCTGAGTCGCATCGCGATCGTCATCGACTTTCTATCCTGCATACAATTGCCTTTTATACAGCAAACGCACGATATGTACGTAAAGCAGCCTCACTATACGCCTATATATCAACTTAAGTTTGATAGTTTACGCGGTTCATCAAAAATACTATTGCAGCCAAGCTAACGCTGCGTTTTGCAGCATAGTTGGCTTTTCAGTTAAGTGGTTGGTTTAATGGGGGGGAAGCACTGCTATGATAAAACGATGTCATTAATCTTACGCTGAGATGCTAATCATTTAGGAGTGATGCATGTCTAAACAATTTAATGCCGACAATAAAAAAACTAACTTTCCATGGTTTGCATTGGCCTTTCTTGGTGTATTTATTATTGCCGGCATTGGTGGCGGTATCGCGTTTTTCTTAGACGGCCAAATTGGCGCCGGTCTGACGTTTAGTATGATGTTCTGCGGTATAGCTGGCTTAATGATGTCACTGTTAGTGTATGGCCATCGCAAAGCATTGGCAGAACAATCTATGCTGCTGGGGGAAAAACCGGCTGATGGCATTGCCAGTAATAATAAAAGTGGCTATCAGGCTATGCTGGGGATGGGCGCGGTATTTTTTGCCATAGGTGTCCCGATTAGTTTTGTGGCGATCAGCGACGAGTTACCCAAAGATAACTATGCGGTGTTGCTGGTACTGGTGTTCCCATTAATTGGTGCTCTGCTATTGTGGCAAGGACGCACCAAGGTAAAGCATTGGCAGAAAATTGGTAAAACGCCGTTTTACCCGGAACCTTTTCCGGGATGTGTCGGTGGGCAGGTAGGTGGCTACTTTACCTTGCAGCACGGCCGCTTTGAGCAAATGCCACAAGCAGAGTTAAGCTGTGTGCATGTTTACCAAAGTGGTAGTGGTAAAAACCGTACTACCCATAGGAAGCATATTTGGTCTTCACAGTGTAACGTGAGTCGTACGGTAGACGGCAAACACAGGCTGGTGTTTGATGTACCCGCTGAACTGCCAGTCACAGGTGAAGACTCGCGTTACAGGGGGCGGATTGAATGGCAACTAAGCTGCAACGGTGAATTACAGCAGGCCAGTGAGCGGCTTAAATTTAACCGGCAATGGACACTGCCTGTAATCGCAGGTAACGCAAGGTCTGCCTGGCAGCCAAGTGCCGCAGAGGTTGAGCTGCAGCAGCAACAGCGCCAGGTTGCCGCGTTTGACGCTGCGGCCAGCCAGATTAAGCAACAGGTGCAGGGTGATACCTTGTATTTAACCAGTAAGCCAGGCCGGCATACAGGTACAGCGTCAACCTTAATCATAGTTGGTGCTATTTTTAGCGGGGCCGGGGTATTTCTTAGTTATAAGGCATTAGAAGAAACGGCAATGCTATGGCTAATGGCGCTGATTTTTACCCCGGTAGGTCTGTTGACGTTGCTATTTGGTTTGTTTTGGCTCGGGCGTGGTCTTAAAGCTAGCGTATCACCAGGGCAGATTTGGCTACAGCGCTCTATGTTTGGTATTCAGCTATATCAGCGCCGAGCGCAACTGACAACTGAGCAACAGCTAAGCATTAAGCAAACACTGTCATCAACAAGTGGAGAAGGCAAACGCACTGAATACTTCCGTTTACAAGCTGATATAGATGGTAAAACTCTGGTGCTAGCCGAGGGCATTACCGGCCGCGATGCCGCCGAGGCGTTAAAGCTGCAGGTAGCTGAAGCGCTTATCCGTTAATAACAGGCCGCGATTGCGGCCTGTTATTATTGCACAAGTTAAAGTGCTAGTAGCTACCAGCTACCAGCTACCAGCTACCAGCTACACAGCTGCGTCCAGCTGCTGTCGCTACCAGGCAGGCTTTGCGTCCACCAGTTGGCTTGGTAAAGCGCACTTTGGTAAATCAGCTTATCGCCGCTACCAGCATGGCTTGGGTTGCCTTGCCAGTCGGGTTGAGGCCAGTTGGGATAGGTGTTTATTGTGGTTAAGTCATAATCAGGGCAGTTGCCGTTATCGTTACCATCACCGCCGTTGTCAGCCGGGCGCAGGTCAAGGTTATAATAGTAACTGTTATCCCTTACATAGGCGCGGTTAGCGGCTAAATCGCTGCTAAAGGCGACATTATTGCTGCTTAACACCCCAATTTGCAGTAGGTTGCTGTATTGCGTGTTTATCTGCGTAGCCAGTTCAGTTGCCCATTGCGCATTAGCGATATTGGCAGCGGTGATTTGCCAGCTTTGGTCTATTAGCTCCTGCCCGTTGGCATCAAACAGCCTTAGTTGCGCATAGCCGCCGACTTCAGCGGGTGTTTGCAAGTTAACGTAGGCGCCTTTATCAAACCACACTGGCGGCGGGGTGTCATCGTTGCCATTGACCAGTTCAATGTCAGAGCAGTTGTAAAAGCCTTCTCCTACCACGTCAACCCGTTGCCAGCGGGTATACAGCACAGCTGGGCCGCTACGATCTGTTGTTAATGGTACCTGCAGCGTGTAGTAACCGGCATCAGCCGGCACATCGCTTTGCTGGTGAATAAGCTCTAGCTGGTTCCAACTTAAGGGAGCAGCGGTAGCATCATAGCCGGGCTTAGTTAAATAAATTTGCCAGAAACTGGGGTTATGCGGTGTGGTAGCACGAAAGCGCAGTGTCAGCTCAGTTTGCTGCGCCAGATCTATTGTAGTGCGCTGCCACTCGGCTGACGGAATATCCATGCCGCTTTTATTACTGTCGCCAGCGGCGCACAGGCTACCGTCACTAACCACGTTTTGCACGGCGGCCATATTGCGATAATCGCCAACATTGGCAGAAAATTCATGGTGTTGGGTGAGCATGTAGCCGCCAGATTGCTGGTAAGCGGCGCGACATGCGGCATTAGGAATACCGCTGCCATTGGCTGGCCACCAGTAACCACCGTCGTCTTTACATATTTGTTGACGAGCTTTAGGGTATTCAACATAGCCATGGCTGCTGGCTTGCAAGCTGATAAATAGCAGGCTGGTTGAGAGTAATGCAGGTATTACATGTTTTACGTTCATATTTTGAACTCCTTTGCAGCCATGACGCTTCCCGGCTGCACTGTATTCGACATTGGTGAGTGGCGTGACCTTGGCAAGGCGGCGCAGAGTGTCTGAGTGCCCGCCCGAGCGGGTGCGAGTTGCTGCGACGAGCCTGAAAAGCGTTACCCTCTCACCGCATTACTCAAAACCCTTAGCCAAGGAAAAGCGGCGAGCTTTCAGCCCAACCGCTTTGGTTATTAAGCGCTATAAATTACAAATAAAACTCCAGCTGCCATCATTGCCGGGCACGGAATTGGTCCACCAGTTGGCTTTATACACGCCACCCTGATACGACAGATGGTCGCCGCCGCTGGCATGGCTGGGGTTACCGGCCCAGTCGGTTTGCGGCCACTGCGGGTAAGGGTAAATAGGTGCTGTGATGCCACCACAGCTATCGCCGCTACCATCACCTCCATCGCCACCGTCTCCTGCAGCAATATCAACCTCCGGCAACTGCGGATATTCTTCAGCAAAAGCGTACTCGTTGCCGTTAGCTGTTAACACCCAGTTCGATGGCATTGGCATGGGTAGCTGATAATTCAGTGTTATGGTTACGCTTTCACCACTGGCTACCGTTAAATAAGCCGGCAGAGTAAAAGCAACCCGATGAAGGTTATTTTGCAGGCCGCCGATATTATTGCCAGTGGCGTTTCGGCCACTTTCTATTACCGTTAAACCAAAGCCACTTTGATCGCTGATGGTGTCCGGTATCGCTGTTGGTACATCAAAGCTTACGCTGCTGCCGCCCGGTATAGTGCTGTCACTGTAGTTAGTCAGGGTAAGTTTGGGGTTGATGGGGAAGTTCTGATCGCCCAGCTTAAAGTCGCTGACACTCAGGCGAATATCTGCGGCTTGCGCAGGCATTACCCGTTCTGCTTTTACGGCGCCATAAGGGCTAGCGGTATTAAAGCTGTTGTAAAACTGTGTGGTGAGGGTATTACCAATAAAGTACTCACCTTTAGCTGCATCCCAGCCGTAGTCGCCAGCCAGCTCCCAAAACATCACGCCACCAATGCCATTATCAATTACGTATTCCGCTTTGGCAGCGATGCTTTGTTCGGTTTCAACCGATAAAAATACCTTTTTCTCGGCGTTCCATAACCAGGGCGCAACGGCAGTAGCGTCGTAGTGACGGCTGTAGCTGCCGGACAGCTGATGCTCTGGGTTAGTTGGGTCTAAATCATACAGGCTGAAGTAGCTGGCGCTGATGCCTTCGGCCAGATTCATGGTGTGCCAAAGCGGGTTAGAGCCCGCCGGCATTTCATTGCCCATGGTATTTTTGTCATGCCACAGGTTGTCGATGCCAACAGCGCCGTTACCGCATTTACTTACCGTGCTGCCACCGGTGCCGGGTGGGCACTGGCTTTGGTTGGGTAAAGCTGCGCTGCCCCAGAGGCCAAAGTTACCGCCTTGCACATCCTTCCAACCGCGGCTGTAGTAAGGAATACCAATATTGATACGGCCGGCCGGCATGGTGCCGCGGAAATAGCGGTACGCCCAGTCGGTATTCAGATAACCAATATTTTGGTATTGCGCGGTATTGTAGTAATTCCACGCTGCCAGCTCAGCATCTTCACCGGTATCGAACAGCGCGGCGTTATGGCCGACAAACTGGTTCCAGGC
>Ga0100394_1000532_pt1 | contig 31788 bp, 30 predicted proteins | sample CryGeymeta201518_FD_81549 | JGI IMG/M metagenome (GOLD analysis project Ga0100394, IMG submission 81549) | Groundwater microbial communities from Crystal Geyser aquifers in Utah, USA - Crystal Geyser metaG 2015-18 | ecosystem: Environmental > Aquatic > Deep subsurface > Groundwater | place: USA... | reverse complement strand
TCAGGGCTTCAGCTTTAAATTCAGCGGTATGTGTTTTGCGGATTTTCTTTGTTGACATTATTCACCTCGTTAAGCGATTGTACTCGCTTAGCAAAGTGTCCAAAAGTGTTGGTACGGATCAGTTTGAAAACGGTTACACGGAAGGACACTTTACAATAGAAGTTTTCTATGACGGTATGGGCTATTCATCGCACCAAGTGATTGGTGAGGATAGATCTGATACAACTATTATCAGGGCCGGTAAATATAATTCAAGCAAGAAAGCTGTTCACGAAAGTATAATTAAGTTAGAAGATGCAGAAGCCGCGCAAACATTGCAAAAAAATATGATAAATGAACAACTTGGCGAGTACGATGCTATTGAAAACAGCTGTGTATCTCATGTTATTGATATTATTAATGCCGGTAATTCGACGCAGATATCAAAATCAAAATTAGGATATGCGCGATTCATGCGCAAAAATGGCTTTGCGCAGTTGCCTTCAGATAAAAGCGTTTTAGGAGGGTAGAATAGTGTCATTGATAAATTGTCAAATACACGGAGAGGTAGGTGTTCACCCTTACGTTTCTAAAGCGTTAGGCCATAAATTAGATATTAATCCTAATCTGAAACTTGAAGATATACACAAAATTAGAGTCGACATTTATGATGATAATGAATTTCTATTAAGTAATGATTATTACTTGCTAACAAATGAAATCTCTCAAGATATTACACTATTGGTCATTAGGAATGATCAAGATGAAGAAAGTCTTCTAAGACCTTTAATGTCAAAATTTAAGGGCGGGGGTTATTGTGTTAAGTGTTTTAATATTTTTCTGAGTAAAATCTCAGGTGATTGGTAGTGTTATGCAAATTGTTTTAAGTGCAGCTAAATGGACAGAGCAAAATCAGTTGTTAATTTATCAGTTTGGTCGTGCGTTAACTTCAGAGGAGCAAAACATTGCGCTCTTGGTTGGGGTATCTAAACCTGAGAGAGTGCATATTTGTGAAGTACCCGAAATAAAAAGGCCACAAGAGCCTGAGCTAGCGGCTTTGTGAGAACAATTTGGTTTTCTAACGAAAGATACCATTGGCTTAACATTGGGGTACGGTATTTATATTAAGCAAGGTTATTTGACTACCAGACTACTTTCACACGAGCTGCGGCATGTTTACCAATACGAGCAAGCCGGGTCTACGGAGGCATTTTTAACTCGATACATTGGCGAGATTATGCAATTTGGATATTTTAATGCCCCTTACGAAATTGATGCTCGATCACATGAAATCTACTAGCACCTGAGAAAGAATTTAATACGCTTTATCGCCACACATAAAAATACATTTAATTGATTTATATTTTACAATTTAAACCATTTGGTTTATTGTCCTGCGCGGTTTGGCTATGACGGCCTAACTGTAATTGTTAAAACAATCAGGATGAATTATGAAACACCTTATCACTTTAACCCTGTTAATTGCCCCTGCCTTTGTCGTTGCCGACGATGATAAAAACACGAAAGAAGCGTGCAAGGTTATGGATGTTGCCAATATCTCTTATGTAGAAAATATTCAGGCGGTAGCAGATGCTGATGTGGGCGCAATTTATAAAACAAAAACAGACAAGGTGCTGGCATTTGCTAAAGAGCACAAACTGGAAGATTTTAAAATTATCAGTCAGGATGCCTCAGTTAGCGCCAATTGCTGTGGAAACTTTGGCTTACAGGTAAATATCAATTATCAAATTACCTACAAGCCAAGCTATGACGCCTTTACGGCATTACAAAAATACAGCGGTTCTGGCATGGTGTCCTCTTACCGTGTTGGTATGGAGTGTGACGAAGAGTAAGCACACCGCTAAACGAACAGCGCTCTGCCAGCCATGCTTAGCGCTGCTATCATTGCCACTGCCCAAACTAACGAGCGGGCTGTGGCATAGTTCAGCCAATAGCAAAACAGATACGCGACCCGGCTGGCAATAAATACCCAGCCCATTAACACGGTTGTCTCGTCTACAGCATTTAACCCCATCACGGTAAATACGGCACAGGCGTATATCAATAACGCTTCAAAACTATTGTAATGTGCTGCATTTGCCCGTTGGCCAAAGCCTTGCAGCGCCGCCTGCTGCACCCTGGGGTTATTGTTGTCGTAACCGCCGCTTTTTTGCATCGCAAACGCCAATGGTGCTTTAGCCAAATAGGGTAACAACATCGCGATAAATAATGTCAGAAGTAGTGCCGATAGCATTAAACGTGTCTCCGTTGAAGTAGAAATAGCCGTTACGGAATAAAGTGTGTTTGATAAGGTTATAGCGTTAGCTTACTGGTTCGTAGCTGACGTTACCAGTGTAATTCTGATACTCTGGGCCTGCGGAACAAAAATAATAAAAACCGTATGTTATAAACAAAAATGGAGCATAAAAAATTGAAGCAATATGTTGTTACGTTGGCGGCACTCGCCGTATTATCGGGCTGCTCTGATGCAGCACCAGTGGCAGAGCCTATTCAGCCTAAAAGCGCTGCAGGCTCCTTGGTGATGGTTGGTGGAGCGTTAAGTAGTTCAAATGCAGTGGTATACCAGCGTTTTATCAGTTTAGCAGGAGACAAGGCCGCTAAAATTGCCGTGATACCTGCAGCAAGTGGCCAGCCGGTTAAATATTTTAAACAATTTATAAGCGATATGGTTCGCTATGGTGTAGCACCAGAGCGCGTCACCTTAATGCCTGTTGCGTTATCGGACGATAAATCAACACCAGATCAAGATGAAAGTACATGGCGCGATAATGCGATGAAACAAGCGCTTGCAGATGATTTGTCGTCCTATACAGCGGTGTGGTTTTTAGGCGGGGATCAGCTGAATATTACCGCCGCGCTGAGAAAAGACGACATCGATACACCATTGCTAACTGCTATACACGCGTTATACCAACGCGGTGGGGTTATTGGCGGCACCAGTGCAGGTGCTGCAATAATGAGTGAAGTGATGATAGCCGCCGGCGACTCCTGGGGCGCTTTAACACAAGGCCTTACTGACAGTTATAACGGTATGCAAGATCAGGAAAATGGCCCGTTGATGCTAAGCCGTGGCTTAGGTTTTTTTAGTCATGGCATTATTGATCAGCACTTTGATAGAAAAGCCCGTTTTGGGCGGCTTATTGTGGCAACAGAACTAAACAAGGCTCGTTTTCCTCTGGGTTTTGGCATTGATGAAGACAGCGCTTTAGTGTTTGATGCTGCGTCGAAAAAGCTAGAGGCCATTGGCAATGGGGCTGTAACTTTAGTTGATGTCTCGCAAGCGCAAAAGATCGAAAACTCGCAGGGCTACCAGATAAATAATGTTCGGCTTAGCATTTTGCAGGGCGGTGATATGTTTGATCTGACGACAAGGCAGTTTGAACCGCAACCAGACAAGTTGGCTACCGTCGGCAGTGAGTATCTGAATATTGCAAAACCGGTGGTGTCTGGTGTATTTAGCCGCAATACGCGGTTAAAAGACATGCTAACCTTCGACTTGGTCGACAACAAAGGAGCCTCAGAGGTTGTAAGCTATTTAATGCAAGGCGAGGGTATAGGGTTTACCTTGCGTTTTAGTCAAGATGAGCAAACGCAGGGTTACTGGCAATACTTGGACGGTTTAAAGGATAATGGCAGTGCCTACAATGTTAAACTTAGCATTACGCCAAGCCGCTTTAGTGTGACAGAACTTGCCCCTTAATTTTTGCTCGATTGTGCAATGTGTTACGCCGCTTTTATACAGTTAGTTACGCGGCGTAACCACGAGTTTTTTAACACGCCTTTTGTTCAAAGCGCTTCTAGTTGGTAGTCGCCTTGCTTTAAGGCGTCTGCCAGTTCATGTGAACGGTGAATCACTTGCTGCCAATAATTTATACGTATCTGGTCTGGCAGTTTAAAATCATTACGGTCTGGTATTTTACCAAACGGCAACGACTTAACCCAAGCTTCACTGGGGCACAGCATTACCACATTGTGTAAGTGAGCTGGGTTGGCTTTGCGCCATTTTAACGCTTTGTCGAACCAGCCCGGGGTTAAGCTGGTATAAAAATGTGGGTAAAGCACCAAGCCTTTATCACTAAAGGGTAAATCAAAATGATAGTCTGTTACTCCTCCATCGTAATATAAACCTGCCCCGGCACCGGTGATATTCTCTACTGGATTTAACACCATTGGAATTGAGCCACTTGCCAGTATGGCTTGCTTTAGGTTGGCCGTTGTTAAGCTAACATGTTGAGTTGGCAAGGTGCCGGCATAGTGAAACGGTGACGGTTCGCCAGCGACATGAAATAAAACCCGTTGAAAAAAGTACTGTAGGTTTTTGCGGCCGATAAGGTTTGCGCCGGCGGCTAACGTCAAACTGCCGGCTTGTAATAATTTCGACCTGGCTGATGACAAGCGTCGTGCTTTTGCTACAACAAAACTAAGCTTAATCACCGGATTGTCCAACACTTGTTGCAAGTGTTGTTCCGTTGGAAATACATCATCGATTACTGCAGCCGAACGTGCCGTTATTTCAGCGGTACTGGCATTTTTGGTGAAAGTAATATTCGCATACGCCTGACAAAACCGCCTAGATGCGGCAGCGGGGTCGTCTTGCGCAAAGCAGGCAAAGCGCCAGGCACCGGCTGAGCTCCCAAGGATATCTAATGCAGTGCTACGTTGGCGGAAAAACTCACCAAACAGATATTGATCCAAACCAAACAAACAAAACCATTTTGGTCCGCCGCTGGCGCCAACCATCACATTAAAATCCGCTTGATTCAGGCCATGTTGCTGAATATGGCGCAAGGCTGTTTCACCGGCTAATACGCGTAATACTGAGTGTGTCAAAATACAACTACCTGTTTTAAATCACTTAACTGCTGGCATAGAGCCGACGATACATATGCTCGGCATAATCATCTGTCATACCGGAAATATAGTCACAAATGACTCGGCTTTTAAGCGGTGCTTCAGCCTGGCTCCAGCGTTGTTGTGTATTGGCTGGTAATAAACGTGACGGATCTGAATTAAAGGCGTCAAATAACGCCATCAGCATGTTTTGACAACGAAAACGCGACTGCTGAATATCTGGTTTAGAAATAACGCAGCGGTAAACCACTTGCTTAAGGCACTGCAAAATAGCCTGTGGTGCGTCGTCAAGTTTGGCATTGTAGCGAATTAGTGGCTCCTCAGCATGCGGTAAAACTTGATACATGCTTACTGAGCTGATCAACATGTTAACCAATGAGCCAATAGCATCTTTGCGAAGATGATGCTGGTTGCTAAAAAGATCCACGCTAATTTGCTGCATAAGTTTATGCAGTGTTTTGGGTAGCACAGCCCAGTCTGCGGCAGTATGTTGCTGCCACTGTTCCTGGCTAATATTACCCAGCACAATGGCGTCTTCTAAATCGTGAACACCATACGCAATGTCGTCAGCAAGCTCCATAATGGAAGCATCTAAGGATTTATAGCGCGCTTTAATATAGGGTGATGCGTTCAGTGTTTCAGTGGTTTGAAATAAAGTTTTATCAGTGGAAGATAAGGGTACCAGTATCCAGTTCAGGATGTCGGCATCATCATTGAATATGGCTTTCGCAGGCTTCCATGGTGTTAAATTTAACGGGTTGGTTGCGGCTAATACTTCCTGGCTAAAATCAGGCTGAAGTACGGGATATTTTAATAAACCAAGCAAAGTGCGTCGGGATAAATCCATACCATGGTGCTGGGTGTATGGTTCCAATTTAGCAACGATCCGCAGTGTCTGGCCATTGCCTTCAAAGCCACCTGCATGCAACATTTTATAATTAAGTGCGGTTTCACCACCATGGCCAAAAGGCGGATGGCCGATATCATGTGCCAGACAAAGTGCTTCCATCAGGCTGTCATCCGGTAAAAAAAAGCGCTCTGTTGAGGTAACTTTTGCTCTGAGTTGGCTAACCAACCCAGTTCCAATCTGCGCCGCTTCCAAAGAGTGTGTTAATCGGGTGCGGTAAAAGTCATTTTGTCCAATACCTAAGATTTGCGTTTTAGATTGTAAACGACGAAAAGCGGCAGAGTGAAGAATTCTTGCCCGATCACGTTGCCAAGGGCTACGTTGATCGCCTGGTCTGCTAATACTGGTTGAAGAGCGGCGTTGAGACCATAGTGAGTCTGGCATAAAATTCCTTGTTAATTCAAAGCGCTATAAAGCGTCCAATCTGAAGTGCCGCAATAAGACTAGTTGTTTATCTTACGCCAACTAGCATAAAAGTTCGAGCGCTACCTTAGTCTTGTCTATTATTATGCTGACCAGCAAAAAGCAGTCGACAGTAGATAAATGATACTGTATAAAAGAACAGTAAATTAATCAGGGGAAAACACCATGGCTGTGATCATCAAGTATGTAGTAGAACGTAACGGAGCAGAAAAAATGACTTTTACTTCTAAAGCAGAAGCAGATGCATACGATAAAATGTTGGATACTGCTGATGAACTATCGCGTTTTTTAGCCGCTAGCACCTTAATTACTGACGAACAATTAAGCGAAACATTAGCGTTGTATATGGCGCAGCAAAAAGATGAGCTACTGGTTGCGTTGGGCGCAAAAAAGCCAGCCGCTAAAACCGATAAAACTGCTAAAGGTGATAAAACAACTAAAGCCAGTATTGCTGCGGTAGAACGCGCAGCTTAACGACTGATTAGCGGCTTAGGTGCCGCTGCTGCCAATAAGTGCGTAGATCTGCTTTTACCTCAGGTAAAAGCAGATACAGTGCAAGTATGTTAGGTACAGCCATTAAAAATATCATTGAATCAATAAAATCGAACACGGCCATAACATTAGGTACTGCGCCCATTGAGACAATGATACAAAAAAACACTTTATAGAGCTGGGTTAACCGTTCATTGTGGCCCACCAAGTAACGCCAACCGGTAAGTCCATAGTAAGACCAGCTGATAACGGTAGAAAAACCAAATAACAGCAGCGCTACCATGAGTATCCAAGGGAACCAGCTGAATACCGAAGCGAACGCGCCTGATGTAATTTGCACACCGTCTAACCCCGGCGTTTGGTAAGCACCAGTCAGAATGATGACCAAGGCGGTAATGGTACAAATTACTACTGTATCAATAAAGGGCTCTAACAGACCAACAAACCCTTGGCTTACCGGATCTTTTACCTGTGCTGCAGCATGGGCAATAGGGGAGGAACCAATACCGGCTTCGTTAGAATAGGCCGCCCGGCGAAACCCCTGAATGAGTACCCCAATAAAGCCGCCATAACTGGCTTCGGGGGTAAACGCGCCTTGTACGATTAACCACAACGCTGCGGGTATCGCGCTAGCGTGATGCAACATAACAATAACCGATGCCAACAGATAAACGCCGCACATTAACGGCACTAATTTACTGGTAACCCGCGCAATGCTTTTTAAGCCACCGATAATTACAGCAGCAACTAACAAGGCATAAATAACACCAAACAGCCAAGCGTTGTCAAAACCAGTTACGGTCTTAACCTGCACAAAGCCTTGATTAACATGAACAAATCCTGCCGAGCCAAAAATGACAAACACCGAAAACGCCATGGCGAGAACCGTACCAAGTAATGGCAGGTTAACTTTATCCAGTGCGGCTTTAATGTAATACATAGGGCCGCCCGACACGCTACCATCTGCATTTAACTGGCGATACTTTACCGCCAGTGTACATTCAACAAATTTAGTCGACATGCCTAGCAGACCGGCAACAATCATCCAAAATGTCGCTCCCGGGCCGCCCAGACTGATTGCAATAGCCACACCAGCAATGTTGCCTGTGCCAACAGTACCGGATAGGGCGGTACTTAGTGCTTGAAATGGTGTAATTTCGCCCGCTGCAGTACCAGTTTTATTGTTTTTTAATAAACGGATAGCGTGACCAAAGCCCCTAACATTAATGAAGCCTAAATAGCAGGTAAAGACCAAGGCACCACTCACCAGCCAAATTAATACCAGCGGTATACTTACTCCATTGACATCAAAAGCATAAAAAACTGCCGCAGCAAGATGAGATGTCAGGTTCTCAAAAGCCTGTTGAAAAGAAAAGTCGTTATTCATTAAATTACTTCAGCAGTATGGATGGCTAATGTTTTTCGCAAGATTACTGTGTAATTGATGTAGAAACAAGAAATTATCTGTTGTTCATCATTGTGCATTGTAACCGTGGTGTTTTCTTCATATGCTGGCAAGTATCCAGTATCACACTTAATGCGATAGCCCCTGTGCATAAACATCATCATCATGATCATAGTCATCATCATGCGAACCATAGCGAAAGCAGTAATATTGCGTTGGCGTTTTGGCTTAATTTTGGTTTCGCATTACTGGAGATTGTTGGTGGAATACTCACCAATAGTGTGGCGATAATCGCTGATGCCATTCATGACCTAGGTGACAGTATGGCGATAGGTTTTGCCTGGGTTGCCAGTAAAATAGCAAACAAAAAGCCTACGCAACGTTATAGTTATGGCTACCGGCGTTGGTCTTTATTGTCGGCGTTAATCAGCAGCGCCATTTTGTTATTTGGTTCTGCTTGGGTTTTAACAGAGGCCATTCCAAGATTGTTGCAACCGCAGTTACCGCATACCGGTGGCATGTTTGTGTTGGCAATTTTGGGTATTGCGGTAAATGGTGCCGCAGTGCTGCGTTTGCGCCGTGGTAAAACGCAAAATGAAAAAGTACTTAGTTGGCATCTATTAGAGGATGTATTGGGATGGGTTGCCGTGCTCTTGGGTTCAATATTAATGTACTTTACCGGTTGGGCATGGTTAGACCCGGCGCTATGTATTGCTTTTACACTTTTTATACTGGTGAATGTGGTAAAGAGTTTAAAGCAAACACTTGCACTGTTTTTGCAAGTTAGCCCTGATCTTGCGTTACAGCAGGATATTTTTCAAAAATTATCACAGTTAGAGTTTGTTGCGTCGGTTCACCATTTACATTTGTGGTCTCTAGATGGCGAACAACATGTGCTTACGATGCACGTTGAAATTAACACCCCCTCGGATTTAGCCCAGCAGTTGGCTTACAAACAACAGATTGCACAGTTACTTGCGCCGTATAAACTTAGTCACACGACAGTTGAATTTGAGCTGGCAGGGGAGCGTTGCCGGGATCAACACTAATAAATGAGTATTTTTAGTAAACAAATTAAGCAGAATCGGATTGCCCTAAGCTAACCGTTGAAGCCCTGGATGGGCTGAAACGAGCCACCACGGTTGGGTTTACGGCGTGTTAGCGTGGGCAATCCGATGACAGCTGACAACTTAACTCACTCGCATTAAGCTCGCTGCCTTTTTCGTTACTAAGACTGGCTGTAACCGGGTAAAAACTGCGCGAGTTTGCCAATAGCCGCGGATAATTGATCTTTATGCGGTAAAAAGACAATACGAAAGTGGTCCGGCTCTGGCCAATTAAACGCGCGGCCATGCACCAACAACACCTTATGTTGCCGCAGAAAATCCAATACAAAGAGTTCATCATCTTTGATGCGGAATTTTTTTCGGTCAATTTTAGGAAACAAGTACATGGCACCTTTAGGGCGCATGCAGCTAATACCGTCAATTTCTGTTACCAGCTTGTGCGCGAGATCCATTTGGTCATATAGGCGTCCGCCTGGCACCACCAGCTCGTTAATGCTTTGGTAACCGCCTAACGCTGTTTGTACCGCATGCTGACAGGGCACGTTGGCGCACAGTCGCATTGATGCCAATATGTTCAACCCTTCAATATAGTGTCGCGCCAGTTGTTTAGCACCGGATATAAACAGCCAACCTACACGAAAGCCTGCAATGCGGTAATTTTTCGACAAGCCACCAAAGGTAAGCATAACCAAATCGCTTGCTAACGATGCGGTACTTACATGCTCTGTACCGTCGTAAAGCACTTTGTCATAAATTTCGTCGCTCAACACTACCAAACTATGTTCGCGGGCAATTTTTAACAGGTCCAATAAAAAGGCTTTACTGTACACAGCACCGGTTGGGTTATTAGGATTGATTAACACTATCGCTTTAGTTCTTTTGCTGATTTTTGCTTTAATGTCATCAAGGTCTGGATACCAGTCTTGTTGTTCATCACAACGATAATGCACTGCTTTACCGCCTGCCAGATTAACAGCGGCTGTCCACAACGGGTAATCAGGTGACGGTACCAGTACTTCATCAGCATTGTTTAGCAATGCTTGCAAAGACATAAGAATAAGCTCTGATACCCCGTTGCCAATATAAACATCATCTGCATCTGCGCTGGGGATCCCGCGTTGTTGATAGTACTGTGCTACTGCAACACGTGCCGGGTAAATACCTTGCGAGTCAGAATACCCTTGCGCTGTTGGCAAGTTGTGCATCACGTGTTTGAGAATTTCATCCGGTGCTTCAAAACCAAAGGGCGCAGGATTGCCAATATTAAGCTTGAGGATCCGATGTCCTTCTTCTTCCATGCGTTTTGCTTCTTTTGCGACAGGGCCGCGGATGTCATAACAGACACCATCTAATTTAGTTGAGCGCTCTATTGGTTTCATAACAACGACCTTACTGTCTCCATTTTAAACGTCCAGATAGCTATATTGCTACAGGCAATAGTTTTTACATAACTGCGGTCTGTTTGCAATGGATGGCCGCGGGTTTTCTGAAATAAAAGCACTAAAACACTTTTTAATCGTATTACGTAAGCGCTACAGGTAAAATAGCGTAGTCTCAACGTAATAAATTGGTTACTGCCTTGGTAAAAGTTCCAGAGTACACACGTAACCTGTAGGTGATAGATGTTATTAAAGAAATTTGCTGTATTCGTATTTTGGTTGCTGGTGGGTGTTGCAGCCCTCAGCCCTTTTACCGAGCTTGAGCCGGTAAAACAGTTGGACTCGCTTGAAGATTGGCAAAAACCAGACCGAATTACTGCGTGAAGCCAAGCCGATCAGAAAGAAGTGTTACAGCGTCTGGCGTATACACAGCCGTTACCCCGCAAAATCCCTTTGCCGGACTTCAATCAAATTAGCAATACTACCGAAAAAAAACGGCAATTTTTTAGTTACTTAAGGCCTTATGTCAAACGAGAGAATGCGCGTATACGCGCTTTGCGTCAGCAATTGCTCGATATTCAAGAGAAAAAGCAAAAGCGGATGCGCTTATCATTAGAGGAATATGCATTTTTATACAGTTTATATGATGAGTTTCGCATGGACGTAGCCGAAACGGATGAAATCATGTTAGCGGAGCTGCTAAAGCGTGTTGATGTTATCCCTGAAGCGTTAGTGTTAATGCAAGCGGCAAATGAATCAGCTTGGGGAACAAGCCGTTTTGCGGTTGAAGGATATAATTTTTTTGGCCAGTGGTGTTTTCGCGAGGGCTGTGGTTTAGTGCCAATGGAAAGAGGTGAAGGGCAGTACCACGAGGTTGCAAAGTTTGAAAATCCGGCAGCGAGTATTAATAGCTATTTTTACAATCTGAATACTTTCCATACTTATGAACCACTGCGTCAGATCCGCGCGCAGTTACGCCATGAAGGTAAACCCGTTCGCGGCGAAGCATTAGCCTCAGGCTTAGTGGCCTATTCTGAACGTGGCGAAGAATATATTAGTGAGATAAGCGGCATGATCCGCTTCAACCGTAAGTTACTGGAAGAATAATATGCGTTTTATACTGTTAAGCCTACTGTTGTGGGGCCCGCCAGCTTTTGCCGATTTAGTGATGAGTTATCACGGATTTTACGGTCGGATGAAGAAGCTTCAACAGCCAGAATACAGTGATATTACGTTGGCATTTGCATTGACGGGTGAACGAAGTGGAAAGCCATGTAAATTTTATAGTTTAAAATTAGTAAGTGATCAGCATGATTTTGATGTGGATATTGCTGGCAATGGTGAAATTAGCTTACCTTATGATGAAGCGCTAAAAAACGCCAATGCAGTATTAACGGTGCTTCAGGCTGATAATTCCGAGCCATGTCAGGTGCAATTTCGTTTGCGAAGCCGTATGCGCTTGCCAAGCGATATTAGTATTGAAACACTGCTGCATTATCGTCATCAATTTAAGCAATTGCTTGATGATATGGCCGGGGTAAGCAAATACTGGTTACCTGATGTCATAGGAGTGATTGTTGAATTTCCACAGGCAGCTATAGCGGTTGATTTGAGCAACGAGCAAAGCGACGTTACTCTTTGTGAGGCTAACCGGTGCAATATTGAATTAGTTGACACTTTACCCGCAAATATTCAGTGGCGATTTGCCGCGCGCCCCAGTTATTTATTACCATTGCTGCAAGGCAGCGTTAAGTAAACGCTGCCTTGCAGCAGATTATTGCGTTAGCTTAACGCAATAATCTGCACTGGCGAATCTTGAGGGTGATTGTCGTCATCGGCAATCAGTCCTACAGGTATAGTTGGCACAGCGTCCTTATCAAAGGCGGTATCGCGCTCACTCAGCTGGGTGTCTTTGGTTAGTGCGGCAAAATTAAATAAATTCTTATCAATCATGTGAGACGGGACAATGTTTTGCATTGCCTGAAACATGGTTTCTATGCGGCCAGGGAAGCGTTTATCCCAATCTTGTAGCATCTCTTTTACGACCTGGCGCTGTAAGCCGTCTTGAGAGCCGCAAAGGTTGCATGGGATTATTGGGAACGCTCGGGCAACAGAGTATTTCTCTATGTCTTTTTCCCGGCAATACGCTAACGGCCTAATCACAATATGTTCGCCATTGTCGCTAACCAGCTTAGGTGGCATAGATTTCATTTTGCCACCATAAAACATATTCAAAAACATCGTTTCGAGCATGTCATCGCGGTGGTGGCCTAATGCAATTTTAGTGGCGCCCAATTCTTTTGCGGTGCGATACAAAATACCACGGCGCAGCCTTGAGCAGAGGGAACAAGTAGTTTTACCCTCGGGAATTTTGTCTTTGACGATGGAGTAGGTATCTTCTGTAACGATTTTATAATCTACGCCAATGCTTGTTAAATACTGTGGCAACACCTCAGCCGGAAATCCGGGCTGTTTTTGGTCAAGATTCACGGCAATAATGGCAAAATTTATCGGGGCAGATTGTTGCAGATTCAGTAAGATATCCAGCAGGGTGTATGAGTCTTTACCCCCGGATAAACACACCATGATCTTATCGCCTTCTTCAATCATATTAAAGTCGGCAATAGCCTGACCAACGCCACGGCGTAGTCGTTTGTGCAGTTTATTCAAACTATATTGCGCTTTGGCTTGTGCTGCATGAGTCATAAAACAGGTGTACCACTAAACAAAATGGCGCACATTATAGCTAAGCGTGCGCCAATACCAAAGCAGTGCGATGTTAAATGTCAGTCTTTCTGCATTGGAGAGATAAAGTTTTCCGGTTTTATGGCTAAAACATCGCAATCTAGCCTATCTATAACATGTTCTGCGGTATTGCCAATAATAGCGGCAGATAAACCCGTACGGCCAATAGTACCAATTATCACCATTTCAGCATCCAGTATTTTGGCTACTTCAGGTAACACGTCCTCAGGCATACCTTCTTTGACATGACGGTTTTCAGCCGCAATATCAAACTGTTCTGCCAAGGCGGCAACGGCATCAACGTGATGCAATTTCATCGTATCATTGTATTCCTGCGGGTTAAATTCCGGAATTTCAATGGCGATGTTAACTGGTGTACCCGGATAAGCATTAACCAAGTGTGTTTGAGCCTTTAAAAGAGCCGACATCTTTAACGCGGTCTTAGTTACACGTTGATTAAGCGATAGATGATGCTCCTGCTCGCTGCCGGCATTGACAGCGGCAATGATGTTACCGCCTTGCGGCCAGTCGTGATCTTTCACCAACAATACCGGGCAGGGACATTTACGCAAGATATGCCAATCAGTGGGCGTGAAAATCATGGATTTAAGCACGTCATGATCATGAGTGCCTTTAATAACCAAATCGTAGCTGTCTTCCAGTACGGCATGTATCACAGCTTCAAAAGGCCGGCTATGCCAAACAACTTTAATATCAATTTCAATGCCACCGGCCTTCGGTGCCGCCAGATAATCACTGATCCAAAGTTCTCGGTCTTTAATAACGGCCAGGCGCATAGACTCGCGTTCATCACCGGATAACATGGTGGTCATTTCGTAAGAAAAATCGTAGACAGACAAAAAGGCAGTAAGTTTACCGCCTTGTAATCGAACTAATTCAATTGCACGATTAAGGGCTTTTTGCTTTTCAACACTGGGATCTAAAACTACTAATATGTGGTTGTAAGCTGACATAGGTTACTCCCGCTAAGACACGTTATATAAGTGTAGCCAATTTAACCTATATTGCATGTGGCAAACTTGCGCTGGCGCAAACAACCGAATGCGAGAATTAGCAATGAGCGGTTAACGCTGCCAACTTAGACAGTGCAGCCTGATCAAGGATGCTTATTAGCTTACCTTCCACTTTTATCAAGTTTTCTTTGTCTAATTTACTTAGTAAACGACTGATTGTTTCTACCGTTAAGCCGAGGTAATTGCCAATATCACTGCGTGTCATGGTTAAACGAAACTGACTGGCAGAAAAACCACGGCTTGCATAGCGCTGCCCTAGTTGTGATAAAAACGTGGCTAATTTTTGCTCAGCTGTTTTACGGTTTAACAGTAACATCATTTGCTGATCAGCTTGAATATCTTCGCTCATCAGTCGCATCATTTGCTGACGCAATCGGGGCAACTGGTCCAATAAAACGTCAAGGTTTTGCAACGGAATTTCACACACCATAGCGGTTTCGAGTGCTTCAGCATAGCTTGGGTGCAGCTGTTTACTCAGACCATCAAAACCTACAATGTCGCCTGGCAGATGAAAACCGGTTATTTGCTGTTCTCCCTGGTCAGTAAGGGTAAATGTTTTAAACGACCCTGTTCGAATAGCATATAAACAACGTTGTGCCTGACCCGCTTCGAAAAGCATATCAGCTTTGTGCAATGGTTTTTTGCGTTGAATAATATCATCCAGTCGGGTTAGCTCAGTATCATTCAGCGAAAACGGTAAACAAAGCTGACTAAAACCACAGTCCTGACAATTGATAGCAGAGCGTTGCATAACGGCGTCCTTGAGTTTTTCTAAATTGTATACACATTAACAGATTAATAAACCAAGCGATGGATAGCGTTCCAAATGGTATATAGGGCATAAATAGAAAGTATAGTTGCAGATATATAGCGAAATAGCTGCATATTTTTCAGTTTAGCCAACATGTTTGCTGCGCTACCAGTTAACAATATAGCGGGTAGGGTGCCAATACCAAAGCTCAACATAATGAGGCCGCCTTGCACTAATCCTCCGCTGGCTAAACTCCAGCTAAGCGTGCTGTAAACTAAGCCGCAAGGTAAGGCTCCCCAGCACAAGCCATAGCTATAAGCTTTAGCGGGGGAATCCAGCGGTAGCAGTTTTTTTGCCACAGGCTGCACATAACGCCATAACGACTGGCCCAGTTTTTCCAGCTGTATTAAGCCAAACCATAGCCGGCTAATATACATGGCCATCATTAACAATAAAATACCTGCTATTAAACGCAACCATAAGAGTGACACACCGGCAAATTGCATTGCACTTGCACCAAAATAGCCAACAGCTGCGCCAAAAAAGCTATAGGTAGTCAGGCGACCGATACTTAATAAGCTTTGTAGTTGCATCTTACGTAGCAAGTTTTGTGTCGGCATTGATAACTGTAATGCCGCTGCGATACCGCCGCACATTACCAGGCAGTGACTACTGCCAATTAAGCCTATTAGCAAAGCTGCAAGCAGATCAGTAATCATTCTTCTGATGTCGTGGTTTTTTATCAGTTGGTGTTGCAGTGTCATCTTCAAATAAAATACTGAAGCCTTCTTTATCTAAATCTTCAAATTGTTTACTGCGTACGGCCCAGAAAAAAACTGCTAAACCTATGATAACAAAAAGGATAGCAATTGGGATAAGCATGTATATTACACTCATTTTTTCAGCAACCTTAGTGAGTTAGATACGACTAATAACGAACTGAACGACATGCCTATTACAGCGATATAAGGTGATACCCAACCTGCAATAGCTAAAGGAATTATTAACAGGTTATAGCCCGCAGCCCAGTATAAATTTTGTTTAATAACGCGCTGTGCGGCTGCACTACCTTGCAGCAAATCCGCCAGTAATTTAATGCTAGGTTGTAACAATACCACATCGGCCTGATTCTTTGACAAATCACTACCGGTTTCCAGTGTTACCGAGACATGAGCTGCATGAAAACCGGGGTTGTCATTTATACCATCACCCAGCATTAATACTTTATGGCCCGCATTCACGAATTTATTTATTTCAGTTACTTTTTGCTCAGGGGTACAGCCTTTAACCATATGATTAAATTGAAGAACGGACTGAAGTTGCTCGGCTTGTACTGAACTGTCGCCAGTTAACATCGTTAAATGATAACCCTGTTGGCGTAAGTTATTGATCAATATAGGCACTTCTGCCCGTACAGCATCTTTTAAACTGATTGCAGCAACATTAACCTCGTCGATATTCAAAAACACCTGGGCACTGCCAGCAAGCTGTTGTTGGCAAAAACTAGCGCTACCGACTTTAATCTGCTGGCCATTATAGTGCGCACTAATACCTGCACCCACTTCAATACTAATGTGTTCCAGTGGTTGTGGTTGCGTAAGATAATTACTAAAGGCTCGTGCTATTGGGTGCTCAGAATACGACTCCAGATTGGCAATAATATTTAGTAATTCAGGTTCGTTATACTTGCTGTCAAATATCTCTACCTTATCTACTGAAAATCGCCCTTCGGTTAATGTGCCCGTTTTATCAAATATAATATGGGTAAGTTCAGGTAATACATCCAATACGGCAGCATTTTTTATTAACACGCCGCTGCGATTAAGCCGGGCAAGTGCGCATGTTACAGCCGTTGGGGCGGCGAGACTAAGCGCGCATGGACAAGTCGCTACCAATACCGACAATGTCACCCAAAAAGCCCGTTCAGGATCAAGCCAGACATACCACAGTATAAATGTTGCGACCGCGACTAGCAGAAGTCGCTCAACAAAATAACGTGCCAGAGCGTCTGTTTTTTGCAGTACTGCAGGTTTTTGGCTCAGCGTACGTTGCTGCAGAGTAATAATTTGGCCTAAACGTGATGACGCCAGAGGCTGACGAACTGTTACGTGCAGCAATCCGTCATGATTCACGCTGCCCGCCAGAACGCTATCGCCAACTGTCTTGGCGATAGCGATATATTCGCCGGTTAGCATGGATTCATCCGCAGAACTTTGGCCATAGACAATATCACCATCGGCGGCAAAGGTTTCACCCGGCTTCACCAAAATCACATCATCAACATTTAGTCGCCTCGCTGAGACAGTTTGTTGTTGTTCACCGATAAGCCGGGTTGCACTTACCGGCATAATTTTTAAAAGGTTACTGGTTGCATCTCTTGCTCTTGAGCGGGCTCTGTACTCAAAAAACTTACCCAATTGCAGTAGAAAGGTAAACATACATACCGACTCAAAATACACTACACCAGTATTAAATAAGGTGGCATATGTCGAAGCAAAGAAGGTGTAATAGATAGCCAAACTTACCGGCACGTCCATATTAAGCTGCTTGGCTTTAACACCGCGCCAGGCACTTTTTACAAATGGTACCGCGGCATACAACACAACAGGCAGGCTTAGAAAAAAGCTTATCCAACGCAAATATCCCTGATGAGATGATTCAATACCCGTGTAGTCACCAAAGTATAACGCCACTGCCAACATCATCACTTGCATGGACATGATACCGGACACAGCCAGTCGTTTTAGAAAGTGGTTTAACTCAGTTTTAAACTGTTGTTCTTCTTGATCAGCAATAAAGGGGCTCGCCTGATAGCCAATTTTTGCCAAACCAGAAAGTATTTCACTTAATGGCTGTTGTGCAGCATGCCAGGTTAAGTGACAACGTTGGGTAGCGGAATTTACATTAACCTGTTTAACGGCAGGAAGTTGGCGTAGTTGTTTTTCGATTAACCAGGCACAGGCAGCGCAGCTTATACCGGCTATTGAAAGTTCAATTTCCGTTAACTCCCCAACTGGCTGACTGATGTCTGCCAGTACATCTGGTGCATCAAATTCACTTAACGTGGCAGTGAGATCGGCTGGCATTGCATTAGCTTTGCTTGCCGGTTCGGTACGAAAGCGATAATAATCTGCTAAATTGCTGTCAATAATAGTATCCGCAACCGCAAGACAGCCTGCGCAGCAAAATTGACGTGGTTTGCCGTCAAAATCTAACGTAAAGTTAAACTCTGGAGGGATAGGTTCATTACAATGAAAACAGCGGCTGGCGCTCACGTTGAAGCCCTGTTAGTAACCAAGTTTAATTTCAGTTGTCGCGGGTAATTCCAGCGTGGCTCTTAGTTTCCATTGTTTAGACGCATCAGATACTACCAGCTGCCATTTACCATCAGGTGTAACGGGTAGGGTAGCCACATAAAGTAATTCTCCACTTCGTTCAGCATCTAAAGCAAAATCTTTTGCGGCTAAAGTGGGGTGGTAGAAATCGAGATGGACAGCACCTTCTAATACAGCACTGTCTGCAAAGCGAACAATCGCTTTATTGCCTGCGATTAATATGGACGCTTGTAAGTTGCGCAGTGCAGCTTCGCGGTATTTTGCCAACTGCATGTTAATAGCTCGCCCGGCTTTATAATAGTCATCAACCACTAAGTCTGGAGAGTGTTGTTGCATAATAATGACGGTATGCACTGCTTTAATCAGAGTAAATACCGGTATTGCGATTAACAACCAGGGCCACAACTGCTTGTACCAAGGTTTAGTATCTTGCTGCATAACAACCTCAATAAAAATATAGTAATAAGCCCCAAAAAGGGGCTTATTAATTTATATTAAATAACAACTTACTGTTGTTCAGCTTTATCCGGATTCGCTAATCGGTAAACATATGCAGTTAATATATGCACTTTGTCCTCGCCTAGCGTTTGTTTAAACGCAGGCATTTGACCGTTGCGACCTTTTGTTAATGTTTCTGTCACCGCACCGGCAGAGCTGCCATATAACCAAATGTTATCGGTAAGGTTTGGTGCGCCAAAGGGTAAATTATGCGCTAAGCTGCCCTTGCCGTCAGCACCATGGCAAGCCGCGCACAGCGCAAATTTTACCTTGCCGGCTGCAGCGTCACGGTCGTTTACAGTTCTGCCTGATAAGCTCAATACATAGGCGGTCATTTCTTTAATACCTTGCTCACCCATTGCGTCAAACCAGCCTGGCATTGCTGCTTTACGGCCATATAATAGCGTTTCTTTAATTTTGTCAGGTGAGCCGCCGTACAACCAGTCGTTGTCCGTCAGGTTAGGAAAGCCATGCTGACCGCGCGCATCTGAGCCATGGCACAGCGCACAGTTTTGCAAAAACAAACGCTGACCAATTTTTATTGCCGCATCGTCGTAAGCTAAGTCTAATACATCGCGTTTAGCGAACTGCTGAAACACTGGGCCATAAACTTCTTCTGCACGCAGCATCTCGCGATCTAACTCAACCATCTTGCCATCAGCACGGTTCTCTTCTACCGCCAAACGAGACTCTTCTAATGATTTTATGCCTTGATTTGAGCTGGTCCACCCTAAGAAACCCTGCCAATTTCCCAAGCCTGGGTAAGCTGCAAGATAAAACACCGACCACACCAGCGTCAGCACAAACATGTAAGTCCACCAGCGTGGTAGAGGGTTATTTATCTCTTCGATGCCATCTATCACGTGGCCGGTATTTTGATCTTCCGCCACACCGACATAATTCTTCAGGTTCCAGCGTAGCAGCAGCGCACAGCCGATTAATACCGGAAGGGTTAACACTATGATCCAAGCACTCCAAAAGCTACTCATGATCTGACTCCTGTTTGGTTTTTTGTTGTGCTGTTTGTTCGTCGTCAAACACTAGGTTTGCTGCTTTATCAAAGTCAGTTTTGCGCTTTTTACTGTAAGCCCAAATAACAAAAGAGATAAAACCAACGAACAAAACCACGGTAAAAATGCTATGAATAGTTGAGTATTCCATGAGTATTACTTCAGGTGCGTGCCAAGCGACTGCAAATATGCAATCAGCGCCTGCATTTCAGTTTTATTCTGAACGGCAACAGCTGCGCCAGCAATGTCTTCATCGGTATAAGGCACACCATATTGACGCAAAACTTCCATTTTCTTCGCAGTATATTTGCCGTCAAGCACGTTTTTGTCCAGCCAAGGGAAGCCCGGCATATTCGACTGCGGCACAACGGAGCGAGGATCAATTAAGTGTGCATGGTGCCAGTCGTCACTATAACGCTGACCAACACGCGCCAGATCAGGCCCTGTGCGCTTAGAGCCCCACAGGAACGGATGGTCCCACACGCTTTCGCCCGCGACTGAATAGTGGCCATAACGTTCAACTTCAGCACGAAATGGACGGATCATTTGGCTGTGACAACCCACACAACCTTCGCGGATGTAGATGTCGCGGCCTTCTAACTGCAATGCAGTGTAGGGCATCATGCCATCAACAGGTTGTGTTGTTTCGTCCATAAAAAACAGGGGTGTGATAAGTACTAAAGTACCAAAACTTATCGCAACAATCGTTAAAACGGCTAATAGGCCAACGCTACGCTCAATTTTGTCATGATGATTCTTATTAGACATAATTACCTCTTACGCTGCTTCTGGCACAGGTTGTAACGTTTGTTCTTTAGCGCGTACTGTTTTATATACGTTGTATGCCATTAACAACATACCCGATACCACAAACACACCACCGATAAACCGCATTAGATAGAACGGCATTGAAGCTTCCAGACTCTGAACAAAACTGTAGGTCAGGGTGCCGTCGGTATTAACCGCGCGCCACATCATGCCTTGAGTAATGCCTGATATCCACATAGCTACGATATACAACACAACACCAATAGTATGTAACCAGAAGTGGGTATTAATCAGTGAAATACTGTACATACGGCCTTGGTTATAAAGTACGGGGATCAGGTGATAGATAGCGCCAATTGAAATCATAGCCACCCAGCCTAATGCTCCAGAGTGAACATGACCAATAGTCCAGTCAGTATAATGTGACAACGCATTAACTGACTTAATTGCCATCATCGGGCCTTCGAAAGTTGACATGCCGTAGAATGACAGCGAAACAATTAAGAAGCGCAAGATTGGGTCTGTTTTAAGCTTATGCCAAGCACCAGATAAGGTCATAATGCCGTTGATCATGCCGCCCCAGCTAGGAACAAACAATACAACAGACATCACCATACCTAAAGATTGCGTCCAGTCTGGTAGGGCAGTGTAATGCAAGTGGTGCGGGCCCGCCCAAATATACAAGGCAATTAGCGCCCAGAAATGCACAACGGAGAGCCGGTAAGAATACACCGGGCGACCCGCTTGTTTTGGAACAAAGTAGTACATCATGCCTAAGAAGCCGGCAGTTAACAGAAAACCTACCGCATTGTGGCCGTACCACCACTGGATCATTGCATCTACAGCACCGGCATAAATAGAATACGATTTAAACGCGCTCACCGGGATAGCCATGCTATTAACAATGTGCAGCGCTGCAACCGTAAGAATAAAGCCGCCCAAGAACCAGTTAGCAACATAAATATGGCTGGTTTTACGCTTCACTAAGGTGCCGAAGAATACGATGGCGTAAGATATCCAGACTAGGGTAATCAGAATATCAATTGGCCATTCCAGCTCAGCATATTCTTTGCTACTCGTTAAACCCAGCGGCAAGGTGACAACAGCAGAGATTATAACCGCTTGCCAGCCCCAGAATGTAAACATGGCCAGCTTTTCGGCGAACAACCGTACCTGGCAAGTACGCTGAACAATATAATAACTGGTCGCAAACAATGCGCTGGTACCAAAGGCGAATATTACCGCGTTGGTGTGTAATGGACGAAGACGACTATAGGTCAACCAGGGAGTGTCGAAGTTTAATGCTGGCCAGTATAACTGGGCTGCAATTAACACGCCCACCGCCATGCCTACAATCCCCCAAAGAACGGTGGTTAAGGCAAAGAGGCGGACAACGCTATAGTTGTAGTCAACATTTAACGAATTGGTATGGCTCATGTTGAGTTCCGCTGCAGTTTGTGCTGGTTACTGATACCGGCTGTAAAGCCAGCCGTTCTTGTTATAGACAGAAAAATACACCCTAATTAATCAAGTGATTCCTCTGTCAAATTTGCGCTGCATATTAAGGGTTTTCCTACTGAAAAGATAGGTAAAACAGCCCATTTTATGATTTAGAACAAAGTCGTTGGTTACTTAGTAATCAAGTGTAGACGGTGTTTGAAGCTTTTCTGTAAAACCGCGTACAATATGACTACATTTCTGTTAAATAACGGCTTTATGCGACTAATTTATCTGATTTATTTACTGTTGTTCACTGTTATTGGCTGTAAACCACAGCAAAATATGCACAGCCCCGCTTTAGTCTTAGTTAATGATACGGAGTTAGTACTGCAGTTGGATCCCGGTAATGCGCCAGTGGAAACCCCTTTGTTGCTAAAGCTTAGTGTTGTTGATGTGGAAAAAGTTACGGGTGAATTGACTGGTGTCTCAATGTATATGGGGCGTGTGCCATTAACGTTTTCTAAAACAAACGAAGGCTGGCAGGCTGAATTTTTGCTCGGCGCTTGTTCTGATCCAAAGATGGTGTGGCAACTCTCGCTAGAGTTGTCTTATGCAGATGAAAAAAAACGCTCAATAAAACAACAGTTTCAATCGAGTTGGCGATAAAGAGAGAAAAATTAGCTTGAAGGGTGGTTGAAAAATAGCCATTATCGCTGGGCATTTTTTGTTGGAGTAAAGCGCATGACCAGTGAGTTTGTCCGTAATATCCACTTAGCAACAGCCCAGCGTCTTAAAGAACAAGGTGCTGACTTAAATTGCATTGTTGAGCATTTTGAAAATGTTTATATGCCGATGGACGAACTGCCAGGCTTGCTTGGGCAATTAGGTTATCCCCAACAGGATCTTAAACAATTTCTAAAAGGCGTCTATCAATAACCGGCTATCAGTGTTTGGTTAAGTTGCAGTGGAGCCTCAGTGTCGAGCTGTAAACGGGCAGTTTCGACGCAAACAAATTCCAGATAGTTGTTGTCTGCCAGATCATTAATATGCCTGCTTTTATCCTGCCAAGGGTTCCAAACAATAGTGGCGTCATGCCCGTGTTGCTTAATATGCACACGGGTATTGGCACTGATAATATGTATATCGTCGGCCGGTTGTTGATATATCCGGTCTACTTCACTTGTAAACTCAGCCGTCGTTGTTGTCCCCATCATGCTTTTACCGCTAACTTTATCCAGGTAATGCTGTGGCAGTGGTTGCACTAACGTTTGCTCTAGCTTAGGTATGTTAAAGTAACTGTGCAGTGCCACTTGCTGGAGTAGTTTGTCAGCACAGGCAATATCGATATTGAGAGTATCGCTTAGGGTAACAGTAAGCTGCAGGGTAACGCTGTCACTATGATAAGGTAAGCCGTTGACGGTAACAGCTAATACGACACGGGTGTATTTATTGTTGCATCGTTGCTCAGTTAACTGCCATAACATCGTTCTTACTACGCCGTGGTTAGGCAGCGACATCTGCATAGGATTTAGCCTGCTCTCTGGAGGACCAAACCAAGGCCAGCATACGGGCACGCCGCCTCGAATAGGGGTATTGTTATGCCATGTTGCTTTTGGTGAGAGCCAAAGTACTTCTTCTTCTGCTTTTGGCACATATGACAGCACTTGACCGCCATATAGCGAAATAACGGCGCTTGCATTGCCAAACTGCAATTTGATGCAGGGGAGGTCGCATAGATGATTAAAGCCTATTTGATGACTAATCCTTTCGTTCACCATGTTGCCTCCCTATGTGTCATTCATGTTTTTATTATGCGTCAGATTAAAATAAAACAGCCAGCAAAATGCTGGCTGTTTTATTACAAATAGATTTACGCGTGCTTCATAAACTCAACCGTGTTATCGAGCATACGGTTACTAAAGCCCCATTCATTGTCATACCAGCTCATCACTTTTACCAAGCGACCATTTACACGGGTCTCAGTAGCATCAAAAATTGATGATTTAGGGTTATGATTAAAATCTACTGACACCAGCGGTAAATCATTAACGGCTAAAACATCTGCCATCTCAGTTGATAGACTGGCTGTGCGAATAATGTCATTTACTTCTTCAATTGATGTATTACGACCGGCGATAAAGGTTAAATCAACCAGCGAGACATTAAGCGTTGGTACCCGAACCGCTAAACCATCAAATTTACCTACCAGCTCTGGCACAACTAAACCAACAGCCGCTGCAGCCCCTGTTTTTGTAGGGATCATAGACATAGCCGCAGCACGAGCTCGGCGCACATCAGTATGATACACATCGCTTAAACGTTGATCATTTGTGTAAGCGTGAATGGTTGTCATTAAACCTGACTCGATACCCAGAGCATCGTTTAATGGCTTAGCGATAGGCGCTAGACAGTTTGTAGTGCAGGATGCATTAGAAATAATGTTCATTTGAGGCGTTAAAATTTGATGATTAACGCCATATACGATAGTAGCGTCTACATCTTTTGCCGGGGCGGAAATAATCACTTTTTTCGCGCCAGCTGTCAGATGTGCGCCTGCACTCTTACGATCGGTAAATAAGCCAGTACATTCTAATACCACATCAACATTAAGTTGCTGCCATGGCAAATTGGCCGGATTGCGTTCACTTAATGTGATAATTTCATCCTGGTTAACATAAATAGCTTTATCATTATGTTCAACGTTGGCGGCAAAAATACCATGAGCTGTGTCATACTTTAGTAAGTGAGCGTTAATAGCTGCGTCGCCTAAATCATTAATAGCAACCACTTTAATATCGTAATTTTTGCTACTTTCATACAATGCACGCAGCACATTACGGCCAATGCGGCCAAAGCCGTTAATCGCGACACGAATAGTCATATTAACCCCGTTTAATAGATAATCTGAAATTGAGTAAAAACATTATGTAGTAAAATTACATTAATTGTCGGTTATTTCAAGTTTTAAACGCGTAAAAACTGATATTTATGTAATTAAATGACATAAATGAACAATGACTTTACTGGCAATGCCGCCTAGAATATGCGATAGCCAACTGACAAGACTGGGGATTTTTCATGGACGCTACCTTACTGGCTGAACTCATAGCCTTTTGTGGTATTGAAACAGAATTTAATGATGCCTGGGGCAAACCCACCAGAGTGAGTGAACAGCACCAGTTGGCGCTGCTTAGTGCACAGGGCTTTGACATTGACGATGATGACACCGCGCGTTTGCAGCTATTGTCGCGTCAACTTGATTTCTGGCAGCAGCCACTGCAACCGGTGTCAGTTCAAAGAATGGATGAACAGCTGCAACTGTTACTTAACGTAACGCTGGAACAGGCTAATGAGACCTGGACTTTTTTATTAACCAGCGAAGATGGTGTTGAATACCCCTTTACATTGATACCTGTTGATGGCGAGTTAGTCCAGGTTACTGTATTAGATGAAGTTGAGTATCATCAGTACCAGCACCCGCTGCCGTTATCGCTTGCACCGGGATATCATAAGTTGCAGCGCAATAACGATACGATGCAGCAATCATTAATTATTACACCGGGCCATTGTTTTGAGCCGGAAATGTTTAAACATAAACAGCAATGGGGCATATCGTTGCAACTTTATGGCCTGCGATCAGAGCGAAATTGGGGTATTGGTGATTTTACCGACCTTGGTAATACAGTACGCTACTTAGCCGATATGGGCGCCGATTTTGTTGGGTTAAACCCCATTCACGCGTTGTATCCGGCAATGCCAGAAAGTGCCAGTCCGTATAGCCCGTCATCCAGACGCTGGCTAAATATCGCTTATATTGATGTCAGCGCAATGCCTGGTTTCGCTCAGTGTAGCCGAACGCAAAGTCTGGTAACGGCACCAACATTTGAGGCACAGCTTAGTGCGCAGCGTGATAAAGACTTTGTTGACTACAGCGGTGTAATGCAATTAAAACTGCCAGTGATGAAAAGCGCGTTTCAATGGTTTGTTGAGAATGAGAAAACCACAGCAAAAGCACTGAGTAAATCCTATAAGCAATTTAAAAAGGCAGGAGGGGCCAGCTTACAGCAGTTGGCACTGTATGACGCCTTACACGCCCATTTATACCAGCAAGACAGTATGAACTGGGGCTGGCCAAATTGGCCTGACGAATATCGTCAACCGCAATCTCCTGCTGTAGTTGCGTTTGCTAAAACACATAAAGCAGAGCTGGAGTTTTACTGTTATCTTCAATTTATCGCACAACAACAATTGGCATCTGCTCAACAGGTTGCAAAGGATGCCGGTATGTTATTGGGGTTGTATCGTGATTTAGCTGTAGGCGTAAGTGAAGCATCAACTGAGATTTGGGGAAATCCGCAGTTGTATTGTCGGGACGCCAGTGTGGGCGCTCCGCCGGATCCGCTTGGCCCTGCGGGGCAAAATTGGGGCTTACCCCCGATGTATCCTTTCGAATTATATAAACAGGGCTACCAACCCATTATAGATTTGCTGCGCGCTAATATGCTGCATGCTGGTGCGTTACGTATCGACCATGTAATGGCGTTGCTGCGTTTATGGTGGGTACCTAAACAAGCGGACAATGCTGGTGGAGGTGCTTATGTTTACTATCCTATTATGGATTTACTGGGTATTTTGGCGTTAGAAAGCCAGCGCAATAGTGCGGTGATAATTGGTGAAGATTTGGGCACCGTGCCTGATGGTATCCGCGAGATGCTGGCGCAGTATGGCGTATATTCTTACCGCGTATTTTTCTTTGAAACCGCCGCTGACGGTGGCTATATCTCGCCGGCACATTACCCCCGACAGGCGATGGCGACATTAACAACACATGATTTACCTACTTTAATCGGTTTTTGGCATTGCGAAGATTTACGCCTGGGTAAAGAGCTGGGGCTTTACAAGGATGAGAACCAGCTACAGGGCTTGTATGGGCAGCGGCATAATAATAAACAGCGTATCCTAGACTCTTTGCATGGTCATCATGTGCTTCCGGCTGATTATACCCGCAGTGTTGACCATCTGGGCATGGATACTACGCTGAATTTTGCCATGCAACGGCATCTTGCCGTGACCAGCAGCCAATTATTGTGCCTGCAATTGGAAGATGCCCTGGAGATGACGCAGCCAGTCAATATTCCCGGCACTAGCACAGAATACCCAAACTGGCGGCGTAAATTGTCACAGCCAATCGAGCAGTGGCGGCAAAAAAGTGGTATGACTGAGCTGTTTAAAGACATTACTAAGCGACGCAATAGCTAAAAGGTGTTTCCAATAGCTAAAACACTGATTGCGGTAAAACTGGCAGGCAACGAAAAAAAGCAATAATAAGGATAGACTATGAGCTTAGCGCTATTACAACAGGTAAAGTGTGCAGAACCATTTTCCGTGCTTGGCTGGCAACAGCTCAAAGCGGACAGTCGGGTAGGCTTAATACTGCGGGTTTATTTACCGGATGCTTTAGCGGTGAGTGCCGTGTCGGCCAAAACGGGCAAGTCCTTGGGTGAGCTAACGGCCAATAGTCTTTATTCTGGTGTGTTTGAATTATCGTTACCGAAAAAACGTGTTACAGAGCCATACATCCTAACGGTGAAGAGCGGTAGTTTTGAGTATCAGTTGTTCGACCCTTATCAGTTTAAGGACGAAGCATTTTACGCCGTGCACTATGTTGGTAGTCAGCCAGAAAATCTATATCGCCAACTTGGCGCGCAACTCATTAGCCTTAATGTAGGTGGGAAACAAGTTAATGCCTGTCGGTTTGCGGTATATGCACCAAATGCTAGCAATGTGAGTTTGATTGGCGATATGAATAATTGGGATGGTCGGGTGCATCCGATGCAACGCACCCACTGCGGGCATTGGGTGCTAGTGTTGCCGGAGGTTGCAAGCGGCGTGCGCTATAAATTTGAAATCAAAGATAGTCATGGTCATTTATTGCCACACAAATCTGATCCTATGGCATTTTTCGCGGAGCAATACCCGTCGCATGCCTCTTTAGTCTATGACCACAATCAATACCAGTGGCAAGATACAACCTGGCGCAACAGAGCCGTAACTGACCCATTAACCAGTCCCATGAGTATTTATGAGCTGCAGGTCGGCTCTTGGTGTCGCGATCAGAATAATCAGCCGTTATCATACCGGGCGCTGGCCGACAAATTAATTCCTTATGTGCTGGATATGGGCTATACCCACATAGAACTGCTACCGGTGATGGAACATCCGTTTGATGGCTCCTGGGGCTATCAGCCACTGGGCTTGTTTGCACCATCTTCACGGTTTGGTTCACCAGATGACTTTAAGTATTTTGTTGATGCCTGCCATCAGGCTGGTATCAGCGTTATTTTAGATTGGGTTCCGGCTCACTTCCCGGAAGATGGCCATGGTTTAGCCCGTTTCGATGGTAGCCATTTATATGAATACGAAGACCCGCGTCGTGGTTGGCATCCAGACTGGAACTCTTGCATTTATGATTACGGTAAAGACTATGTTCGCCAGTTTTTAATTGCCAGTGCCTTGTATTGGCTAGAGCATTTTCACATTGATGGCTTAAGGGTAGATGCTGTTGCGTCAATGTTGTACTGGGATTATTCACGCCAGGAAGGTGAGTGGATCCCAAATATTGACGGTGGTAACCACAACTACGAAGCTATTAGCTTTTTCCGCTGGTTTAATACCGAAGTGTATAGCAAGTTCCCACAGGCAATTACTATAGCCGAAGAATCTACTTCATTTCCTATGGTGTCACGACCGGTTGATATGGGGGGGTTAGGCTTTGGTTTTAAATGGAACATGGGTTGGATGAATGACAGCTTACGTTATATCAGTAAGGATCCGGCGTACCGACGTTATCATCATAACGACCTGACATTTTCTATGGTGTACGCCTATAACGAAAACTTTATTTTACCGCTGTCACATGACGAAGTAGTGCATGGTAAAGGCAGTTTACTGAACAAAATGCCCGGTGATGAATGGCAACAAACTGCGAATTTGCGTGCGTATTATGCTTTTATGTTTGCGCATCCTGGCAAGAAACTGAACTTTATGGGCAATGAGTTTGCACAGGGCCGTGAATGGAGCCACATGCAAAGTTTGGATTGGCACTTGCTGGATTACGATAAACACCGCGGTATGCAACAATTATGTCGTGATTTAAACCACTGTTACCGCCGTCTGGCGCCACTTTATCAGTTGGATTATTCGCAAGATGGATTTCGTTGGTTAGATCATCAGGATGCAGATAACAGTACTTTGAGCTTTCTGCGTCGTGATAAAGCGGGTAACGTCATTTATGTTGTGTGCAATTTTACCCCACTGCCACGTCAAAACTTTTTGTTGGGTGTAGAGCAAGCTGGAGAGTACGAAGTTATTCTTAATACCGATAGCACTTACTATTGGGGCAGTAATTTTGATGTTGGTGGCGGGCTTGTTACGCAAAACCATGCTTATCAGGGAATGACGCAGTGTATCTGTTTGCAGTTACCCCCCCTGGCAACACTGTATATACGAAAAAGAGTTTAATGATTTACACGAACGACAAACAATGAGTGAACTAAGGCAATGAGTAATCAGATACCGTTATTGAAGATGTCTTTAGGTAGCGCCGCTCCACTTGGTGCTACGTTGGTGTCTGAAGAAGCAGGCGTTACCAGCTGGAACTTCGCGGTTTTTGCACCTGATGCCTCTGCGTTAACGTTATGCCTGTATTTACCTGACACCGAGGAGTTGCTTGGTGAGCTTAACTTTAGTGGCCGCACTGGGCCTGTGTGGCATCTGCAGGTAGACGGAATTGATAGCGGCACCTTGTATGCGTTTAAAGCGGCAGGCGCAGATAACCGGGAGCTAGGTTTGGCTTTTGATGCTGAGCGTGTTGTGCTGGATCCCTATGTGAAACAGCTGAACCGTAGTTTAAGTTTTAATCAACGGCTTTATCAAACTAAAAGCCACTATATGCTGGCCAAAGGTGTCCTAAAACCGCAGCAGTTTGATTGGCAAGGCAGTGTTAAACCGCAGGTTCCTCGCGAAAAAACTGTTATTTACGAAGCGCATGTCAAAGGCATAACCATGCTTCACCCTGAGGTGCCACCACCATTGCGTGGTACCTATCTTGGCTTGTGTCATCCTGCGGTTATAAGCCATTTACAGCAGTTAGGTATTACTACATTGCAGTTACTGCCTGTAGCGGCATTTTTAAGTGAGCCAAGACTTAACGCACTGCAACTGAGTAATTACTGGGGATATAATCCGGTAAGCTTATTTGCACCAGAACCACGTTATCAGGTTAATGATGCCGTATCTGAGTTTAAAACGATGGTACGCAGCTATCATCAAGCCGGTATTGAAGTCATTTTAGATGTTGTATTTAACCATACGGCTGAAGCCGGAGAGGATGGCCCGGTTCTGAGTTTCCGTGGTTTGGCAAATAAACATTACTACTTATTTGAAAGTCATGCCGACATTACCGATTTTAGCCAGCCTTGTAATTATACCGGCTGTGGTAATACGCTAAACGTTGCGCATCCAATGGTACAAAAATTGGTAATGGATGCACTGCGCTATTGGGTTACAGAAATGCAGGTTGATGGCTTCCGGTTTGATTTGGCCACAACACTCGCCCGGGAGCACAAGCGATTTAACCCTTACGCTGCGTTTTTTCAAATCATCGCACAAGACCCTGTGCTGTCTGGCGTCAAGTTGATAGCTGAACCATGGGATGTTGGCCCAATGGGCTATCAATTAGGTCAATTCCCTGCGCAATGGTCAGAGCTAAATGACAAGTGTCGTGATACTTTTCGTGCATTTTGGCGTGGCGACCAAGGCGTGTTACCCGAATTTACCACCCGGTTATTGGGATCGCGGGATATTTTCCAAAAACACCATAAACCCGCATGCTGTAGTGTGAACTATTTAACTTACCACGATGGTTTTACGCTACATGATGTTGTCAGTTATAACGATAAACACAATTGGCTTAATGGTGAAGAAAATCGTGATGGACATAGCCATAACCTAAGCAGTAATCATGGTGTGGAGGGGGCAACGAAAGACCCGCAGGTCATCGCTAATCGATACCAGCATAAACGCAATCTGGTGGCGACTTTACTGCTTAGTCAGGGCATGATCCACTGGTTAGGTGGTGATGAGCTTAGCCATACTCAGCGTGGTAATAACAATGCCTATTGTCAGGACAACGACATTAGCTGGTTGGACTGGCATTTAGACAGCGATGAAGATGACTTTTTGCAGTTTGTTCGCCAGATGCTGGCATTTCGACGTAAATATGCCTGTTTGCAGCAGTTATCACTACTTGATGACAGTTATCAATTGCATGGTGATAAACACCAAATCACCTGGTTTTTGCCCGATGGAAGTGAAAAGCAAGAGCATGACTGGCACGACCCTCAGCGGTCTGGTTGTATTTTCCAAATCAGCAATAAAGTGTCTAAAGTCAGTTTGTTGTTCGTTTTTAATGCTGCAGAGACGCCGCTTAATATCAATATGCCTAAGCGACAATGGCAGTTGCTGTTTGATACCAGTATCGACAAAGGGCTGCAACAAGAAGACGCTAATCGGGTAAGTCAGTATCAACAGAATGCACAGAGTATCTCAGTCTGGCAGTAGGTTTATTGCTGCCTTTTCAGTATAATGCGCGCCATTTGAATGCCGCCGCCTTCAACGAAGGC
>Ga0100394_1000527_pt1 | contig 31824 bp, 24 predicted proteins | sample CryGeymeta201518_FD_81549 | JGI IMG/M metagenome (GOLD analysis project Ga0100394, IMG submission 81549) | Groundwater microbial communities from Crystal Geyser aquifers in Utah, USA - Crystal Geyser metaG 2015-18 | ecosystem: Environmental > Aquatic > Deep subsurface > Groundwater | place: USA... | reverse complement strand
CGTGATGATATTTTTATTAGTGAATCTACCTTTCATTACGATGGAGGAGGATGTTGTTAAAATAAAAAAATATGATACTAATTACATTAGTTATAGCCGTTTTATTTCTCTCCTACAGCAATGGAGCAAACGATAATTTTAAAGGAGTTGCTACCTTATTTGGAAGCAAAACTACAAGTTATAAAAAAGCCATTTCGTGGGCTTCTGTAACTACCTTTGCAGGTGCTATTGCTGCTTTGTTTTTAGCTCAAACATTAGTAAAAAACTTTTCAGGAAAAGGACTTGTTCCTGATGAACTTATCCTAAACCCTATTTTTGCTATTTCTATCGCATTAGGGGCTGCATTAACCGTTTTTATTGCTACTAAAATTGGTATGCCCATTTCTACTACACACGCTTTAGTTGGAGGACTTTTTGGAAGTGGAGTAATGGCTATCGGAACAGCTTTTAATTTTGCTAAATTAGGAAACACTTTTTTGATGCCTCTGTTTGTTAGTCCAATACTCGCAGCGTCACTAAGTTTAATAGTATATTTAATTTTTAGAAAAACCAGAAAAAAATTAGGTATAAACAAAGAAACATGCATCTGTATTTCTGAAAATGAAACAGCTATTCAAACCAATAATTTAAGCATTACTTCAGGTATTAGTAATAATATTGAGTTTTCAAGGTGTGAAAAAATTACTACAGAAGTTTATGCAGGCACTATTTTGGGAATAACTGCTCAAAAAGTGTTGGACACACTACATTTTTTGAGTGCCGGTGTGGTAAGTTTTGCAAGAGGGTTAAATGATACTCCTAAAATTGTTGGATTATTGCTAGTTGCTAATGCTTTTAATGTTCAATTAGGAATGTTTTTAGTGGCAATAGTAATGCTAATTGGCGGACTTCTAAACGCTAAAAAAGTAGGTGTTTTAATGAGTAAAAAAATTACGCCAATGAATCACGGTCAAGGATTTACCGCCAATATGATTACAGGATTACTGGTAACCACAGCGAGTATTCATGGATTACCTGTTTCTACAACACATGTTTCTGTGGGATCAATTTTTGGCATTGCTACAGCTAGCAAAAAAGCAGATAAAAAGGTTATTTACAAAATCTTATGGTCATGGTGTTTAACTTTGCCCATAGCTGCTTTTTTAAGTGCAGGCATTTATTATATTCTAAACTAAACTTATTATGAATAACTCTTTCCTTAAATTCTTTTTAATGATAACTGTAATTACTTCTTGTAGTTCCACACCTTCAAATCAAACTACAGAAATTCAAACAATTAAACCCTCTGAAAATTTTAATACCTATTGGTATAATGGTGATGCAGAAATTACTTCGTATCAACTCGAACAAGCTAGATATGGAGAAATTCATACGGGAACTGCCGTTATGATTTTTGTTACAGAACCCTTCAATATGAACAAACAAGTAAAATCGGATAATGATGGAAAAGACGTTGAATCTGTTCTTAAACTTAACTTTACCAAAAAGTTTACTACAGGAATTTATCCTTACTCCATGATGACTTCTACCTTTTTACCCTTGTCGGATTTAAATCAACCTTTAGAAAAAATAACTTCTTCGGTGCAAGAATGGTGCGGACAAGTTTATATGCAAATCAATAGAAAGAACGATAAGTTGGATGTAAATTCTTACTCTTACTTTGAATCAGAAGGAGACCAACAATTAGAACTTCATCTAAACACCTTGGAAGATGAATTGTGGTCCAAAATTAGAACCAATCCTGATTTATTACCCGTTGGAAAACAACAAATCATTCCTTCGCTATTTTATTTAAGATTGATGCACCAACCATTAATGGCTTACGATGCAGAAATCACCAAAACGAATGAAAAAGAGCTGGTTAAATATGCTATTCATTATCCAAAATTAGACAGAAAACTCATTATTTTTTACGAAAATAATTTTCCACACAGCATTATAAAATGGGAAGAAACTTACCAAAGTGGTTGGGGTGAAAAAGCCGCCAATCTTACCACAAAAGCTACCAAAATGAAAACGCTAAAGATACCTTATTGGCAAAAGAATAGCAAATCAGATGCTGCTTTAAGAGATAGCTTGGGGTTAAATTAACATGAATTTAAAAACCTCCATAACATTAATTTTTATACTTTGTTTTTGTTTTTTTACTCAAGCACAAAGCCCATGGACGAAAGAAAAAGGTAAAGCATACATACAACTAGGAGCTTCGAGTATTTTCTTTAATAAAGCCCGAATTGATGGTAATAAAGTAAAATTAGGCACTAATTTTTCAGATATTACTACTCAAGTTTATGCTGAATATGGTATTTCCAGTAAATTAGAAACACAGTTGGTGTTGCCTTATAAATTTTTGTATGCAAATGACAACAGAAGTTATAACAATTTAGGAAACATCACTTGGGGACTAAAATATTTGCTTTCAGACAAAAAATGGAAAGTCAGTACTGGGGTTCAATATACGCCTAAGACAAGTGATTTTGATAGTGAAACAGGTTTTAGTACTGGATTTAATGCCCACACTATTTTGCCTTATATCACCTTTGGTTCTAGTAAAGGAAAATGGTATTATTATGGAAATGTTGGCTACGGATTTTTAACCAATAACTATTCGGATTATTTAAGAATCAACATCGAAGCTGGATATAAATTCTCACCTAAAGGGCATCTTATTTTTGCCATCGATACTCGAAACATCATTAAAAAAGAAGCTGCTTTTTTTGAAGATACCCAACAATCTATTTTTTATTTGGATAGGCAAAATTATTATGGCATTGGATTAAAAGTCAATTATGAGTTTAAAAAGGATAAATTTGGAGTAAATACTTCTATTTTTGGTGGAATAGACAACGATAATGTTGCCTTAGCCCCTTCCTACAATTTGGGAGTTTATGTGAAATTGTAACCCATGAATAACTACTTCGAAATAATTAGCAACTCCTACTCAGGTTACTGGAATTACCTGAAAAATGAGCTTTTACTCAAAAACTCTTGGGATAATTATTTCTATGGGTTAATCATTATTTCTGTGGTGGTTTTTTTGTTGGAATTGGCTTTTCCTTGGAGAAAAAATCAGCCTATTATCCGTAAAGATTTTTGGTTGGATACATTTTATATGTTCTTCAATTTCTTCTTGTTAAATTTAATTGTTTTTATAGCTCTTTCTAATGTTGTCGAACAGCTTTTTAAAGATTTCTTAGGATTTTTTGGATTATCCATCAACTCTTTTCAACTCATTGATATTGATGCTTTACCCAAAGTAATTGGGCTGCTTATTTTCTTTGTTATTACTGATTTTGTGCAATGGAACACGCATCGTTTGCTACATAAATCTAATTTTTTATGGAATTTTCACAAAGTGCACCATTCGGTAAAACAAATGGGATTTGCTGCTCACCTTCGCTACCATTGGATGGAACCTGTAATGTATAAATCGTTGTTGTATATTCCTATTGCTTTAATTGGTGGTTTTGATGCTCAAGATGTTGCCATAGTTCACTTTTTTGCCATTACTATCGGACATTTGAATCACGCCAATATTGGATGGGATTATGGATTTCTTAAATACATTTTTAACAACCCTAAAATGCATATATGGCACCATGTAAAGGCATTACCTTCCGACAGGAAATCTGGTGTAAATTACGGTATTTCACTAAGTAGTTGGGATTATCTTTTTAAAACCAATTACATTCCGCACAGCGGAAAAGACATTGAATTGGGTTTTGATGGTGATGAGCATTTTCCTAAAGATTTTGTGGGTCAAGAATTTTATCCTTTAACTAAATGAATAACATAACTATTGGCTTATTTTTTATACGATTACTGCTCGGAGTAATTTTTTTAATGCAAGGTTTTGGTAAAGTATTTACTTTTGGCGTTGACAATGTATATCAAAAATTCTTTGTTTCTTACACCGAATTTTTACCTGAATTTTTAGTTCAAACAACGGCTTATTTTACCTCTTATGCCGAGTTAATCGGTGGATTTTTTCTTATTATTGGGCTGTTTAGAAATTATGTCTATTATGTTTTTATAGCGATTTTATTGGTGGTGAGCTTTGGTCACGGAATTGCCCAACCAATATGGGATTTACAACATGTATTTTTTCGGGCAACTCTTTTAGCATTTCTCCTTTTTATGCCTCAAGAAAAAGATAAATGGGCTATTGATCAAATTATTAAAAAAATAAAACAACCATGAAAAATTTTAAATACATTCTCATAATAACTTTTTTAATTGTTGGTTTTAATGTGGTAAAAGCACAAAAAATGGACAATAAAAAGTTAGAAAAAATCTTGTCAAAACATACCGATAAACTAGAAGGTAATCCTGGTTATTGGCAGTTTAAATATTTCCAACTTTATCTTATTGTGGTAACTGATGAAACTCATAATCGTATGCGTATTATAACTCCTATTGTCAAAGTGGAAGAACTCGATAGTACTCTGATGGCACAAGCGTTAAAAGCCAACTTTCATTCGGTGTTGGATGCTAAATATGCTATTGCCGATGATATTTTATGGTCGGTTTTTTTACACCCTCTTAAAGAACTCACAGAAGAGCAAATTGAAAGTGCAATTAAACAAGTGTATTCGGCTTCTGTAACTTTCGGAACTAGCTTTAGTGGTGGTGATTTGGTTTTTCCTGTTGCAGAGTAAACTTATTTAATATTCTGAGTATAAGCAAAGATAATTTTTTTTATTTATATTTAAGTATTTGCTTAAATAAGAAAATAATTTGTATCTTTGCTTTGTTATTTAATTCTAAAGTTATTTAAAATGGAAAATAATCAATCCTGTTCACGCATATTTGCTGACAAAGTGCAAATAGACAATTGTAAAGAAACCTTGCAAACCAACTTAAAAGCATTTAGTCAGTTAGGAAATTTGCTAGCATTAGCAGGAAATGAAGTCCGTTTAAAAATTTTGTTTTTATTAGAAGAAGAGAATGAACTTTGCCCATGCGACCTTTCTGATATTTTAGAAATGAGTATCCCAGCCATTTCGCAACACCTCAGAAAACTCAAAGACGGAAACATTATTGAAGCCAGACGCTCAGGGCAAACTATTTTTTATTCTCTAAAACCAGAACAACTCAGCTTACTTCGACCATTTTTTAAACACATTGTTAATCAAACAAAAAAAGAAAGCGTATGAACTCAGACAAAAATTCAAAAAAAGCGGCTGCAACAGGAGTGTTGGCAGCAATTGCAGCTTCCTCATGCTGCATTCCACCAGTAATTGCGGCAATTGCAGGAGTTGGAGGAGCATCTGCTAGTTTATCATGGATGGAACCACTTCGTCCTTACTTAATTGTATTGGCAGTAGTAGCTATTGGCTATGCGTGGTACAACCATCTTAAACCAAAAACTGCTGATGACTGTGGTTGTGAAACTGATGACAAACCTAAATGGTATCAAACCAAAGGTTTTTTGATTTGGATTACCCTTTTTGCAGCAGTGTCAATTGCTTTTCCATATTATTCAGGGATTTTTTATCCAAATAATGTACAAAAAGTTATTGTAGTAGATCAAGCAAGTTTGCAAAAAATTGAAGTAAAAATTGATGGAATGACCTGCGATGCTTGTCAGAACCACGTTAATAGTGCTATCAACACGTTGCCTGGAATTGTAAATGCTTCCTCCTCTTATGCTGATGGGAATGCCATTGTAGAATTTGACAACACCAAAACTACCGTAGTGGAAATTGAAAAAGCCATTAACTCAACAGGGTATAAAGTTGTTGATACGTATGATAAAACCCCTGCACACGGTGAAAAAGGGCACGTTTGTGGGCCAAATGGTTGTGGAAAATAATAATCGTTAACCATTAAAAATAAAAACCATGAAAAAATTAATGTTATTATCAGGTGCTGTACTACTTGTTTATTTAAGCTCACAAGTTTGCGGATGTGGAAGTTGCTCAACTGCAAATGCACAAACTTCAACTGTTAATCAGCCCATAAGCGAAACCAAAACAGTCAAACTTAAAATCACAGGAATGACTTGTGCAGGTTGCTCTAACCATGTTACACAAACATTGGAAGAAGTAAAAGGCGTTGTAAAAGTAGAATTACAATATCCTGGTGATGTTGCAACTATTGAATATGATGCAGAGAAAACCAGTACCAAAGAATTAATTGCTGCTATTGAGAAAATAAACTACAAAGCAATCGAAATTAAACCTACTAAAAATTAAAACGATGTTAAAAAAATTATTTGGAAAAAATGAGGAAAACCCTTTAAATACTTCCACTATTTCACTAGAAATTGAAGGGATGACTTGTAGTGGCTGTTCAGCCCATATCGAAAAAGATTTAAAAACTAAAAATGGTGTAATCAATTGTTCGATAAATCACGAAACTGGTAAAGGCGAATGTACTTTTGATAATGAAAAATTAAACTCTTCTGCCATCGTTGATGCAGTTAATCAAATAGGGAATTATAAAGTTAAAAATGTAACAGAAATGGGATGTTGCAACATAGACACCAACCACTTTGATTTAATTATTATCGGTGGAGGTTCGGCTGCATTTTCGGCAGCCATCAAAGCCGAGAGTTTGGGTTTAACTACCTTAATGGTAAATGGTGGGTTAGATTTTGGTGGAACTTGCGTAAATGTAGGTTGTGTCCCTTCAAAAAACTTAATTCGTGCCGGAGAAACTACTTATCATGCTACACATTCTAATTTTGAGAGCATCAAACCTAAAGGTGTGGACATTGATTTTGCTCAACTTATCAAAGACAAGAAAAAGTTGGTTGCTACTCTTCAACAAAAAAAATATTTAGATGTGGTAAGTGATTTTCAACATCTGAAAATGATAAACGGTTGGGCAGAATTTTTAGATGAAAAAACCATTGTGGTTGACGGAAAAGAGGAATTTACTGCCCTAAAATTCCTTATCGCCACAGGAGCTACTACCAATGTTCCAACTATTGAAGGTTTGAATGAAATTGGTTACCTTACCAATGTTTCGCTTTTTGATTTAGAAGAAAAACCAGAGAGTATTACTATTATGGGAGCAGGTTACATCGGACTTGAAATTGCAATGGCATACAACCGTTTAGGCGTAAAAGTACGTATCATTGAGTTTACCGATAGAGTATTGCGAACACAAACGACCGACATTAGCGAAGCCTTAGAAACCCAAATGCGGAAAGAAGGCATTGAAATACTTCCAAATTTCCGAGCGGTTAAATTCGAGAAAAAAGGAAACGACACTATTATTCATTGCAAATGTCCTGATGGGTCTTTTACTCAAATTATAGAAAAAGGAAAAGTAGTTATTGCCACAGGTACAAAACCCAATACACAAAAATTGGGATTGCAAAATATAGGGTTAGAACTTGATAAAACCAGTCATATTTTAGTAAACGAAAAAATGGAAACCAATTTACCCAATGTTTATGCTGTTGGTGATGTAACCAATACTCCAGCATTTGTTTATACAGCAGCTTTTGAAGGAAAAATTGCCGTAGAAAATGCTTTTTCGGGAGCAGACAAAAAAGCCGATTATTCTTCTTTGCCTTGGGTTGTTTTTACCGACCCACAAGTTGCAGGAGCAGGTTTGGACGAAGTACAAGCAGCAGCTCAAAATATACCGTTTGAAGTTTCTAAAATAGAACTAAAAGACGTGCCAAGAGCCATAGCAGCCAACGACACACGAGGTTTTATAAAGCTCATTCGTAACACCGAAACTGACCAATTAATTGGAGCAAGAATAGTAGCCCCCGAAGGCGGTGAACTCATCCAACAATTAAGCATGGCAATAAAATATGGAATAACTGTAAAAGATTTAGCAGAAAGTTTTTATCCTTATTTAACATTAGGAGAAGGAATAAAATTAGCAGCCATCACTTTTGGAAAAGATGTTTCGAAATTGAGTTGTTGTGCAAGTTAACCCGCTTTATTCATGCAAAAGCGAAGCGAATTGTATGAATGTGCGAAGGGCTGTGAGATGCAAAGCGGTTAATCCCTTCCGATAATTATCGGATTAGTAATACTCAAATCACTTAGGGCTTGGGTATATTTTATCATTGATATTTCAGATAAACAGCTTTAATAAGCTTTTCTGCTGGTTTATTTTGAGGAGTATATCTGTTATTGTTTCCTCCTCCTGACTCTTGCTGGTTGGCATGCCATTTCCATACAAAACCTCCAGCAAACCATTTTTCACTCCAAAACTGGTTGAATAAAGATTGAAGAGCCTCCGATTGAAGTGTTAAATTTACTTCCCCTTCTATTTTAGTTGAACTCCAAGGCTCTTTGGTAGCATAATTGACACTTCGATAACCAAACTCTGTAAACAAAATGGGTTTCTGATATTTTTCAGCCAATTTTTTGATATTAATTTTATGATGCTCCCAACCTTTTTCCAACTCAGCAAGTGTAGGGTTTTTGCTATTTGATAGTGGAAAATAAGCATCTATACCTATCATATCTAATTGATTCCAAAAAGTAAGGTGGTTAACCTCATCCCAATTAGCAGCGTAGGTTATTTTTCCTGAATACACGTTACGTATTTTAACAATTAACTTACCCCAATAGTCGGGTTTTTTTTCTACAAATGTTTTCATTTCTGTACCAATGCAAAATAGTGGAATTTTTAATTTTTCTGCTAGTTGAGCATAATTTAAAATAAATGCTGCATACGATTTTTCAAGGATAAGCCAATCTTTTTCTGTTTCCATTTCTATAAAACCAGTATATTTCCCATGCCCCACCCAAAGCTGAGGTTTAAGCATAATGCCAAGCCCTTGTTTTTTGAGTTCCAAAGCGTATTGTTCAACCCCTGCATTTGTTTCTCCAAACCATTGCCAACTCAAATTATATTGAACATCGGGTTGATTCATATCTTTAATAAATCCAAAAGGACTAATCGCTACATAATTGGTATTGATAGCCTTTATGTGAGCAACCTCATCATTATGGAGTTTTTTGCTCGAAGAAACCAAACTTATTCCATTAATTTTTTGAGATTGACTATGTATTTCACATGATTGCAACTGCAATACAAAAGCAACTATGAAAAAACGAAAAATAAACTTCATCTGTAATTTTATAACATTAAATATCTTACACCAAAATTGTAAGATTCCCCCAATCCTGCTCCACGAGCTTGAAAGAAATACGAATAAGAAGCTTCTAAAGTAATATGATTAAAAACTTGCATTTTAAAACCCAAGCCTGCTAATGTGTATCCCTGAGCAAAATTATTGCCTAAATCAATCAATTCAAAATGCTGAAGATAGGTAAGTAACGTATATTTAGAAGTTATAAAATAACTCAAGAATGCACTTACAGGAATACCTAAACTGTTATTTGCATAGCGTTCTCCAACATTTTGAAATTGGGTAGCATTTTTGGCTTTTCCACCAAAGTTATAGGCAAAATCGATTTCTGTGAAAAGTTGAAACTTCCTTCCTGGAAATGTTTTATCATAAAACAATCGGTTTTCAAACACATAGCTTCGTTTATCCAAAAAAAATCGGGGTTGATCTTCAAAAATTGGAACAAAGAATGAAGATTGTACTGTAAAATTTTTGTTATTTTGAAGGGGTTTCCATTTTAAACTAATAGCAACATTGGTTAATGCTCTGGCAGAGTTGTTTTTGTTATCAATAAATTTTAAAGGGCTCCATCTATTTTCGCTAATGGTATTGGATTTAAAATTAAAAACAAACCCAAGGTTAGCCGTTGATTTTTTAGAAACACCTGTAAATATTTCAAAAGTAGAGGTATAAAAATTAGAACGAGGTTCATTAATAATTTCACCATTATCTTCCCTTCGATTTTGAGTATAAAGGCTATTAAATACTTTAATATCCCAATTCTGATCTTTAATTAATTGTGAAGGCGTAAACTGTTGTAAGGTTGTTTTTTCTTCTTCCTCTTCTTGAGAAAATACTGAAAAAGAAATGATTATAAGAAAATTAACGATTATAAGTTTTTTCATCTTAAAATTTAGTAATGTATTCAAATGCTTGAATTTATTTTCATATTTTCGTGAATCCATTATGTAGATTAACAATAGTCGGATATTCAACGAATTCCTTACGATAATAGTATGTAAGGAATTAAAACAAATTACGTCTATCCTCGTGAATGAATACTTTCCAATGAAATGAGTGTACAAAAAATTAAATTTTCAAATCAATCAGGACATACATTAGCTGCATTATTAGAATTACCAGATAAACCATTATTGGGTTATGCAGTTTTTGCTCACTGTTTTACTTGTAATAAAAACCTAACTGCAGTTAGAAATATTGGTAGGGCTTTAACGGATAATGGAATTGCTGTTTTACGATTTGATTTCACAGGATTAGGAGAAAGTGAAGGAGAATTCGAACACACTAATTTTTCTTCAAATGTGAACGATTTAATTGCTGCAGCTCAATATTTAGAAAAAAACTATGCATCACCAAGTATATTAATTGGGCATTCATTAGGTGGAGCGGCTGTTATATTTGCTGCTCAGCACATTAAAAGCGTTAAGGCTGTTGCTACTATTGGAGCACCTTCCAATCCTAAACATGTAACACATTTGTTTAAATCGAGCATGGAAGAAATTAAAGAGAAAGGAGAGGCATTACTTTCTATTGGAGGACGTGAGTTTAAAATTCAAAAACAGTTTTTAGATGATATCAACGAGAAAAACATGAATACTACTGTAAAAGAAATGAATAAAGCATTATTAGTATTACATTCGCCTCAAGATACTACTGTTGGAATAGAAAATGCAGCTCAAATTTACCAAGCAGCATGGCATCCTAAAAGTTTTATTTCATTAGACGGAGCAGACCATTTGCTATCCAAAAAAGAGGATTCTATTTATGTAGGACAAATGATAGCTAATTGGGCAGTAAGGTATATCAAAATTAAATCATAAAAAAAAACATCGTGAAAGTAAGAGAAATATTTATTACATCATCCATTTTAGTTTTAGTAATTATTGGCGGTATTTCCATCGTTTGGAAACCTATTTTATGGAGTCTTATCTTTTTTGGTCCGTTAATTTTATTGGGGTATTCTGATATCTTTCAAACCAAACACACTCTAAAAAAGAATTTTCCTTTAATAGGTAATTTTAGGTATATGCTCGAAAAAATTAGACCTGAAATTATGCAATATTTTGTTGAAACAGATACACAAGGAAGGCCTATCAGCAGAATGTTTCGAGCATTAATTTATCAACGTGCAAAAAATGTTACAGACACTGCTCCCTTTGGAACACAAATGGACGTGTATGGTGCTGGTTATGAATGGATGGATCATTCGGTTTATGCCAAAGAAATAAAAGAAACAGATGTCAGAGTTTTAGTGGGTGGAAAAGATTGTAAACAAACTTATTTGGCAAGTATTTTAAATATTTCAGCCATGAGTTTTGGAGCATTAAGCGAAAATGCGGTGTTAGCAATGAACAAAGGAGCTAAAATAGGTGGTTTTGCCCACAATACAGGAGAAGGAGGAATTAGCCCATATCATAAAAAACATGGAGGCGATTTAATTTGGCAAGTAGGTACTGGATATTTTGGTTGCAGAACAGAAAGTGGAAATTTCTGTCCAGATACGTTTCAGAAGAACTCCATCATTGATGCGGTTAAAATGATAGAAATAAAATTATCGCAAGGAGCAAAACCAGGGCATGGTGGTATTTTGCCTGCAAGTAAAAACACCGAAGAAATTGCAGCTATTAGGCACGTAAAACCTTTTACAGATGTAAATTCTCCTCCAAGACACACTGCTTTTAATGATGCTGAAGGTTTAATGCATTTTATAAAACAACTCAGAGATTTATCGGGAGGGAAACCAATTGGGTTTAAACTTTGCGTAGGGAAAAAGCAAGAATTTATAGATTTTTGTAGCGCTATGGTTGCAACAGGTATTAAACCCGATTTTATTACCGTTGATGGTGGAGAAGGTGGCACAGGTGCTGCCCCGGTTGAATTTTCAAACTCCTTAGGAATGCCTTTAAGAGATGGGTTGGCTTTTGTAATAGACACACTCAACGCATTTGGATTGAAAGAAGAAATAAAAGTAATCGCATCAGGTAAAATTCTAACTGGATTTCATATCGTTAGAGCAATAGCATTGGGAGCAGATTTATGCAACAGTGCTAGAGCTATGATGATGGCTGTGGGCTGCATTCAAGCACTACAATGCAATACTAATACTTGTCCTGTTGGTGTGGCAACTCAAAATAAAAGCCTAATGAAAGGACTGAATGTAGAAAATAAATCGCAACGTGTAGCCAATTTTCACAGAAAAACAGTAGCTGCTTTTACTGAACTTATTGCAGCTGCAGGGCTTAATAATCCAAATGAACTTGAACGTAAGCATATTAACAGAAGAGTTAGTATGACTACAGTCTTAAAATACAGTGAAATTTATCCTGAAAAGGCAATGAATTAAAAAAAAAAGAGTTTACTTTGAACGTAACTTAAAAAGTTTATTTTTTTATGTCCTATTCCTCTCCAATATTAATTGTCGCAGAAGACTATGTGTTTGACTTATTTAAAAAATCAACCAATTCAAAACTTATTTATCACAATTTTAAACATACATCTAATGTGGTTAAAAATGTACATGAAATTGGAACAGCCGAAAAATTAACAGAAGAGGAATTAGAAATAGTATTGTTGGCTGCTTGGTTTCATGATGTGGGTTACATTACCTCCTGCGATAATCATGAAGAATTAAGTGCAAAATTGGCATCTGATTTTTTAATGAATCAAAAGTATGACACACAAAAAATTGGGGTGATAAAAAACTGTATTTTAGCTACAAAACTAAAAACAGAACCCAATAATCATTTAGAAGAAATAATTTGCGATGCTGACACCAAAAATGTTGGTAGTAATTCCTACTACGAACATTCGTTTTTGTTACGAACAGAATGTGAATGTGTTAAACATATTATTTTGGAAGAACAAGAATGGTTAGAAAAAGAAATTGAATTTCTAAACCGACATAAGTTTTATACTAAATATGCTTTTTTAAATTTAATTGAAACAAAAATTAAAAACCTTATACAAAGACAAGAGGAATTAGATAAACTTATTCGTAAGAAAAACAAGCCTGACATACCCGAAAAAGGCATCGAAACCATGTTTAGAACAGCACTTAAAAACCACATGGAATTAAGTGCTATGGCAGATAATAAGGCTAATATAATGCTGAGTATTAATGCATTAATAATATCTATTGTTATATCAGCTTTGGTTTCAAAATTTGATAAACATCCAGAATTGGTTTTTCCAACGGTTTTATTGTTAATTATTTGTTTAACAGCCATTGTGTTGGCAACCCTTTCTACAAAACCAAAAATTACTTCAGGTAAATTTACTACACAAGATGTAAAAGAACAGAAAGCCAATTTGTTGTTTTTTGGCAATTTTCACAAAATGCAACTCCATAATTACGAATGGGGAATGAAAGAAATAATGAAAGACAGTAACTATTTATATTCTTCATTAATAAGAGATTTATATTTTTTAGGCGTTGTGTTGGCAAAAAAATATACCTATTTAAGATGGTGTTATATGGTGTTTATGTATGGGATGATACTTGCTGTATTAGTGTTTGCGTTCATCATCATAACTACTGAGCATATTTAATCATCTAAATATTACCTTTTTCAAGAATTCGTTTAAAGTTTTTTAACGATTTTGAGAATGATTTCCGCATCATTTCTTTAAAAAAAAGCCTGTTAATAAATGAATTATTAAAAAATATATCTAATGATAATTTAACCTCGTTTTCGTTGTATGGTTCAAGGGTAAAAACTTGACTGGAAGAGGGTAAGAAACCACTTCCTATTACACTTTCGGCATAAATAATTTTAGTATCGATTACTTTATTTTCGGTAGTTACAATGTTAAGTGTGTTAAAAGGTAAAATACATTCGTGTTCTGTACCAACTCGTGGAATTTTAGATTTATCGTATTTCACTTCTTTTATACCTACTATCCATTCTTTTTTTCTTTCTAAACTAATAAGCATTTGATAAGCGGCTTTTAATGAAGTATTGATGGTTATTTCTAGTTCAATGTTTGGATGGTTTAATTGAAGCTCTTTTCGTTCGGGAAGATTAGGCACCTTGGCTAATAATTCCTTTAAGTAAGCGTAAGAATAATTTATCACTCCAACATCAGAATAAGTAGAATTGCCTTTTGTGAATGTAAGCCAGTTTTGTGCTTCATTAACAGCTTTTGAAAAAGTATTTTCGGTAATAAGTAAATATTCGTGTACTTCTAAATTATTTTTCATCAGTTTGTGTGCAGTAGTAACTTCGGGGCCCATTAATTGCAGGTGTCCTAGAATTTTTCGTTCAATCACATTTCCATAATGTACTACAAACTTTAGGGTTAAATTTGGTGTATGGGTGCAAGAACCACAATCACAAATCCGATCTCTTTCATATAATTTTATATGTTGATGAAATGCTATAAACATCTTTTCACATTGCATATAAATATCTTTAATAGAAGGTTTTTCTCCAACTCGATAAAAAAATACAGCATCACCTTCAATTTCGGCAACTTTTAATCCTAAGGAGTTATTGTTGATAATAATTTCCAATAGTTCAGCCACAATGTGTGTTCCGTGTATAATTTCGGTATCATTTACAAAACGAGTAAACCCACTAATATCAGGAATAAACAGTAAGGTTTTTTTTAAAATATCGTCCGTTTGCAAAATAGGTTCATTTAGAATAACAATATTACTAATTTTATCATTATTTTTTTTAGTGTTTCTATAAGATTCTTTCAAAAATAAACGGTTATTTAGTGTATTAATAAAAAGAGATATGATGAATTATTTTGATAGAGAATTAAGTTGGTTATCATTTAACTATAGAGTGCTTCAGGAGGCTATTAACCCCAAAGTTCCGTTGATAGAGCGATTACGTTTTTTGGCAATATATTCTTCTAATTTGGATGAATTTTATAGGGTTCGGGTAGCTTCCTATAAACATATTTTAAAATTACAAGAATTAGAAGGAATTACTAAAGATGAAAAAATTAAAAAATTATTAAAAAAGATATACAAAACAGTTAAAAAGCAACAAATAGAATTTGGTCAAATTTATAATAAAGAACTTATTCCACTATTGCAAAAGGAACACATTTATATTATTAATGATGAGGACATAGAGGAATTGCAATACAATTATTTAAAGCTTTATTTTAGAAAAAATATAAAACCACACATTCAATTAATAACCTTAGATGCTATTCATCCCACTTTTTTGCAAGATAAAGGACTTTATCTTACGGTAAGTAATCTTGAAGAAAGTAATGTTATTTATCTATTAAATATTCCTACAGACAAAACAGAGCGATTTATTAAACTTCCATCCACAGCCAACAATGAAATTATTATTCTACTTTCCGATGTAATTCGGATTTTTATAAAAGAAATTATCCCTGAATTAAAACATCCCCAATGTTACTCTATTAAACTAAGTAGGGATGCTGAATTATATTTAGAAGAAGAAATTGCAGAAACAGTAGAAGGGAAAATTTTAAACAGCTTACATAAAAGAATAATAGGTGATCCAACTCGTTTTTTATATGATGAAACCATTCCAAAAGTGGTGTTAAAAATGGTGCGAAGAAAATTAAGAATTAGAAAAGATGAGTTAGTACCAGGTGGTCGTCATCATAATTTTAATGATTTCTTTAAACTACCTATTGTGGGTAATCCAAGTTTATTTTACATGGATTTACCTACCTTAAAGCACCATGAATTAGAAAAATATACCTCTGTTTATGATGTCTTAAATGAAAAAGATTTTGTGTTGCATTTCCCATATCAAAGTTATGAATATGTGTTAAAATTTATCGAACAAGCATCAGTTAACCCCAACCTATTAGAAATTAACATTACCTTATATCGTGTTGCTAAAGAATCGAGAATTTGCAAAGCATTGATAGTTGCTGCCAAAAATGGTAAAAAGGTAACTGTTTTTAGCGAATTGAAAGCTCGATTTGACGAAGAGCTTAACATGAAATGGGCAAAAAGAATGAAAGAAGCTGGAGTTTCCGTTATTTATAGCTTTGAAGCATTAAAAGTACATTCTAAAATATGTTTGGTAAAGCTTGAAGAAGGCAACAAAATAATCAAATATGCTTATTTCGGAACGGGTAATTTTAATGAAGATACTGCTAAAATCTATTGCGACCATGCTTTGTTGACCTCAAACCTTAATTTGACAAAAGAATTGGATAAAGTTTTTTCATTTTTAAAAGGAGAAGTAAAAAAACCAACTTTTAAGCATTTGTTGGTTGCCCCTTTTAACATGAGACAAAAATTTAAGCAACTCATTGAAAATGAAATACAAAATGCCAAAAAAGGATTAAAAGCTAAGGTAACCATTAAAATGAACAGCCTGGAAGATAAAGATATGATTAATAAACTCTATGAAGCTAGTAATGCTGGAGTTAAGATAACTATTATTGTTAGAGGGATTTGCTGTTTGGTGCCAGGTGTTGAAGGTATGAGTAAGAACATTAAAGTAATTAGTATTATTGATCGCTATTTAGAACACGGAAGGGTGTATCTTTTTCATAACAACGGAAATGAAAAACTTTTTTTAGCTTCGGCAGATTGGATGAAAAGAAATTTGAGCCATAGGGTAGAGGTAGGGTTTCCTATTGATAATCAAAAACTAAAAGCAGAGGTAAAAAAATTAATTTATCTTCAGCTCAAAGATAATGTGAAAGCACGAGTATTAAACAAAACACAAAGCAATCCCTACAAAAAATCTTCTTCAATCATTGAAGTTAGAGCTCAATATGATTTTTATAATTACTTACAAAATAAATAAATTATGGAACAAAAACATCCTTTACCCCCTTTTACAGTAGAAACTGCCAAACAAAAAATTCAACTGGCAGAAGATGCATGGAACAGTAAAAACCCAGAAAAAGTGAGTTTAGCCTATACCTCTGACAGTGAATGGCGAAACAGAAATGAGTTTATTAATGGAAGAACCGAAATTATTGCTTTTCTCAAAAGAAAATGGGCAAAAGAACACGAATACAAACTAAAAAAAGAATATTGGGCACATACTGAAAATAGAATTGCTGTCCGATTTGAATATGAATTTCGAGATGAAAAAGGACAATGGTGGCGAGCTTATGGTAACGAAAATTGGGAATTTGATGAAAATGGACTGATGAAAAAAAGATTCGCAAGTATTAACGATTTAGCCATTCAGGAAATCGAAAGAAAACTTTAAATTTTAAAAATTATTCCTAAACTACCGTAATAAAAATGTCGTCCTCGAGAAGTTTCTGCGGTAATTAAATGATGCCTAAAAAAGACCGTAAATTTTTTTCTTGAATAATTTAAAGCTGCCGAAACATCCACATTTACTCGGTGTAATCCATCAGTATTCATGTTTGTATTTTCGCCAAACATCCTGCCTTGTATGGTCGCTTTGTAGCCCCAAGTTACTAAATGAGCTCCAAATTCTAAAAAATATTCGCTTTGGGGAGGAGTGTCCTCATGGGTTAAGTTAGTATGATAAAAAACAGTATTGTCAATAGTATTAAATTTACCCAGCCTGCCCATTAAACCTTGTTTGAAAAAAGTAGCTTGTGTGCCTAAACTTGCACTTGATTGTGAATGAATATCAAAATGACTCCACTTGATGATAGCAAAATTGACCCCAAACTCCAAATTTAGAGCTACTTCATTTTGTATTTGATTATCCCAATTCTCAAGTTTTGGATTATTAATTAACACATGAAAATTATCTTGCAATTTTTCGGCTCCAGATGCAGGACCTAAAACGCCTAAAGTTGTTTTTACATACCAAATTGATTGACTACTTGCTGCAGTAATGGTGTTTTCTGCAAAAAGCCAACCCGCATAAGGTCGATCAAATGCTACAAAAACACCGTTTTCTTGTTTGTCTCTTGTTTGGTCAGAGGTGTATCCTTCAATGCCTGCGTGCCAATTTACAATTACTTTTTTCAAATTGTTTTTATGCTTCGCTGTAAATAAATATAATTTAGACTCCTCACGTATTATTTTTCTATAATCCAAATGCACTCCAAAAGAATAATACCTATCCGCTACTTTTCTTTTAAAAGTCAAAATATCATTGTCGTTTTGTAGTTGAAATTCCTCGTTGTAATCTTTTTTTTGGGCAAAAGAAGGGTTGACCAACGCCAAAAATAATAGTACTAATATTTTTAATAATTTATTCAAAATCAAATTTTTGTAATATGAATCCAATTCATATCTGCTTGTTTTTTTAACGCTTTAGTATCTCCGTTTTGCCAATTTTCTTTCCCTTTTTGTCGGTGAAAGAAATACAATTTCCCTTCTCTAATTTCAAAAACTTCGGGGTTGGGACTAACTTTTTTACCCAAAGTTGCCATTGCATAAGAACAATGACCTCCATATTGCGGAATATATTTTTCTGGCCCTTGCTCAAAAGTTTTAAGGTTTTCCAAACTAACAAAAGCATACAGCTGATTTTGATATTTCAATGTAAATTTATTTTTATCTCCTTCCATTATCTGATTGTTGAAATAGGACACTAAATCATACCCGTTTAACACATAATCTTTTTTGATATAATTGTGGGAATTTTGTGTTTTTGCCACTAAACAAATAAGTAATAAAATTAATGTTATTTTAGTTTTCATTTGTATTTTTTATTATTCGTTCTTTTTTATTGTTAATTAATGTACTCATGAGCTCGCTTCGCTCGGTTGTTTTTTATATGTCATCCCGATACTCGGGATAAAATATTCATTGTTGTTGGTAAGCATTTTTGCTCATGGCTTATTTCATGTTGTAACAATTATAATTTCCAATTAAAGGTTAGTCCTGTAGCATTTCCATATTGAAATGGCGAAACCGAAAGTTTTGAATCTTTGTCTTTCTTTTTGTGTAATTGTGGCACTAACCATCCTACTGAAGCACCAACAGCATATCCAACTATAACATCGGTTGGAAAATGTTTCCCTGCATCTACTCTAAGGTAAGCCATTGTAGCTGGAATAGTAAAAGCAAATGCCCATATACCTATTTCTACTCCTTTTTTCATGTTGGGATGATAATCATGAATAACTTTTGCCATAAACACAGAAAAAGCAGCAGTTTGAGCGGTATGTCCCGAGAAAAAAGACAATCGAGCATTAGGAGCCGTTTTGGCATCCAAAGAAAATTCATCGCTATAAACAAAAGGTCTGGTTCGGTTAAAGATAAATTTAGAATTCATGGTTAGCCCTCCTGTAATTGTAAAAACTTCAAGAGCCATTAGTCCAAGCGGAGCAAAATCTTTACCAGTATGATGGTTAGTAAAAAAGAATAGTGGCAATGCCATTCCCGAATAAAGCAATACATCACTTAATTCTTTAGACTCTTCATTATCAGTATATATGGCAACTCTATCAAAACGATTTATTTTTTCTGGGTCAAGTTGATTTATTTCTTCTACAGTAAAAGGTTCTTTCTCATTGGTGCTCCGTAAAATTAATCCAGTTGACAACAATCCTATACCTGTTGCCAAATAGGGCAATTCTTTCTTAAAAGATATGTTGTAAGGAGAATCATTAATATGTTTTCCATCCTTACAATAATTACAATCTTTATCAATAGAAATGGGGTGTTCATTATTCTGAGATTGTGCGTAAGATAAAAAAATTCCAGAAAAAGTAAATAATATTAAAAGTGATATTTTTCTCATATTTTTTTATTAAAAAAGGAAATTCATTTTTAAAATAAATAAATTTTCTTCAGATGAAACAGCATAAGAAGCATTGATAACTAACATATCAAACGGACTTAGCCAAACCCCTCCGCCAACGCTATTATGCCATTTTGTTGAAGAATCATTGCTTGTCCACACTCTTCCTAAATCAAAAAATCCTAAAACGCCTAACTGACCAGGGAATAAATAGGTTTTAAAATTGGTAAGTTTAATACGTAAATCTTGGTTAAAAGTTAAACTACTTCTTCCTGAAAATCGGTCTCTTCTAAAACCTCTTAAATCGCCATTTCGATGATTTCTATTTTGAGCCCCAATTGTTGCTGCTTGAAAAAACTCAAACTTATCAATTAAATGAACGCCTTTTACGTTAGAAGCAAATACAACATTTTTTCCAAAGGGTAAATACATCACAAATTGTGATTCTAACCTTCCAAAATTCATATTGGTATGTTCAGCTTCTACTTCCCAACTACCTCCTATATTAAAATTTATTCCTCGTGTAGGTATCACTTTATTATCGGTATTATTGAAAGAATATTGTATTCCTATTCCTATATAGTTTCTAGCTGTCAAACTATTGACATATTTTACAGCAAAATCACTTGTTATAAATCTGTTTTCAGATGCTTCTACATCAATATGTTGGTATTTTGGGCCAAACTGAATTTCATTAAATTTACCTACATCTTTTATTAAATTAGGTTGCAGTTTTATTTCATTAAACCGAACTAAATGAAAAGATTTATCTTCGCCATTTACTACTTTGGTTTCGTTACCTAAACCATAAAAATTAGTGGTGCTGTTGGGAGCGTTAATGGAGGCATCAATAGCTAGGTCTAGCTTTTTAATTACATCAACAAATTTGCTGTTGTATTCAATGTTAAAACTACTTGTCTTTAGGGCTCTATTGGCTACTAGTTTTTGGGTATAAGCATAAGGTTTTTTTCTAAAACCGTGCTTGGTTATAGCAGCCCCCCCTCCTAAAAACAAGCCGTCATCAATATTATATCCCACAAAAAGTTGAGGAATAAGCATGTCATACTTAAACTCTGTTCTATCATATTCATTAATCATTTTTTGGTGCGAAACCAAATTTTTTAGTTCATTGTTTTTTTCACAAACTACAATATTTTGTTCTTTTTTAGTGTCATAATATTTTGTTTTTTTACGTAACCCTTTCACGTTAGAAACATCTGTAATTTCATCATTTCCGCTACCTCCAATTATTCTTATCAAAATACCTTTATTTACTTCTCCTTCTAAGGTAAATATATCTTTTCCGCCTAAGCCATAGATTCTAATTTCTTTGGTTTCATTTCGGTTGAAATTTCGACTGTAGTACAAACTACCTTTTGCACCTTTTTTTAAATGATATACTTTCACAGAAGTAATGGTATCGTTTACTCTAATAATATCAAATTTTTCATCTTTGTTGCTTCCTACCACGTTTACATTTTTGGCTAATACTTGATAATATCGTTCTGCAAATTCGTGTAATTTATCTCTTCTCGAAAGCAATTTGGCGGTAATTTCTTCTCCATCTAATTGATAAATGGTATCGGGCCATAGTTTTATGGCATTAATAATTACACTATCGGTTAGATTTTGTTGCATTTCTTTAGCTAAATTAAGCCATTGTTGTTTGTCTAATCGAGTAAGAAATGAACGGTCAATGTAGCGTCCATTAAAATTCATTCCACTAATATCACGAATGTCATAATCGAAATGTTGTAATTTACGCACCACCCATTTTCTTCCTGCTAATCTTGGAATAACTCCATCAAATTTCACAAAAGCTTGGTCTCTATCTCTTGGTATAGGAATGTAATATTTATTATTGTCTGCTAAATGGCTACAATGCTCGTGATTTTCTTTAGCACAAGTATATTCGGCCCATCGCCATTGGTCTTCATGCCTGTCCCAGTCACCAATTAACATATCAAATAAGCGGTTTCTTAATACTTCTTCTTCATCAACAACTTTATTATGATTGTCTAATACTTTATGAATCATTTTTTGTGAATTGATAGCATTGGTGGTGTAGCCAAAATTTTCGATTGAAGAAACATCTTTGGCTGCCCGTTGTTCAAACAACATCAACTGATTAGCAAAATCTTCTTGAAACTCTAATAAGTGAGGGTCGTTAGGTATGGCAACTAATTTAGGATTGGTATGTAAAATACCCACAGCTTCTGCCATGGGAGGTATTACAAAAGCACTATAAGGATGAGCTGTTGATATTTGATCTTGAACCACTTCGGCAGCAGCTGTATTTTTTAGTTCATCGGGCAATGCATTGGATGGGTCTTTTTGTATGGAACGAAAAACATATTCATTTCCATTTCCAGCCTTTAATCGCAATGATTTAGTTTGCTGCCCTCCCCCTTTTTTTATCGGAGTTAAACCTCCATAAATGGAATGAATATCTAAAACAGGAACTTCAACAGGAGTTTGCCAAGCTTTTCGGTAATGTTTGCCCAACAAGAACTTTTTTAGGAAACTTGCTTCATAATTTTCTCCTGCAACTAAGGTCATAGTTGTTGGAAATGAGTTGGAATCTGTAATATTTTTTTCTTCCTTAATTTCTTCAATGGGTTCTTCCACTAAAATTTTTTGTAAAATAAGTTGAGAGGTGTCTGAAGTTACTTTCCAAGCTTCCATAAGCACCGCTCCAGAGTTCATCACATAAAGTTTAAAAAATCCTTTTTCTTGAGCCGAAAAATCAGGAGCTTTTAGTTTTTTTACGGGCAATGTTTTACTTCCTGAACCGCTTACAATGTAGTGGTGATTTTGGTGGGTTGTTTTGTTGAAATATTGCAAATTATGTTCATGACCGGCTGCATAAATTAAATTGGGATGAAATTTAAAAACGTGCTTCAATTCGTTAATCATTTTTTGGTATTCAGCATGATTGATGTCTTGAATGTTGCCAATTTTTTTTCTGTAAAGCGGATAAATAGAACCAATAATTGGCAGCGGAACATATAAGTTTTTGTTAAGGTTGGTTAATGGAAAAATATGGTCGGAAAAAGTAGCATAACCGTTGTGTTCTCCTTTTGTGAAAATGGGATGATGACCAACAATAAGTACGGTTTTATCGGTATTTTCTTCTAAAATATCTTTGATTTCTGCAATAACATCTTCTTTGGTAACTTCATCACAGTCTCCTGTTTCTATGGGGCCTTTTTCGTATTGATGCAGCCACCATTGTGTATCTATGGCAATTACAACAAATTTTTTACTAATTTTAACTTTATATGGACCAGGGCAACCTTTTTTAGGAATTAATACATCTTTCACATCAAATTTATCTTGCAAGTATTTTTGTTGGTTATTGATATGGGTTAGTCCATTTCTATTTCCTTTATTCCAATCATGGTTACCAGGAATAAAATAAATGGTTGATTTTAATGTTTTTAATCTATCAATTTGATAATCAATAATTGCTTTGGCTTGCAAGTAATTTTTACTGTTTTTGGATGGTAAACCGTTCGGGTAAATATTATCTCCTAAAAAGAAAATAGTACTTTTTTCTTCTACTTCTTTAGCTTGTTTAAGCAATTCATCAAAAACAAATTGTGTTTTTTCTTGTGGCTCTCCAGCATCTCCTACTAAAAAAATAACATGACTTATGGAATCGCTTTGCTGAGCAACAACACTTGTGCTAATAATAGAAATCCAAAAAGCTATTAAAATATGTAAGTGGTTTCGATTCATTAATTAAAAGATTTTCCTAAGCTAAAAAGGAGGAAATTATTTTCCTCAACAGAATGAGCTAAAGAAATATTGAGTGTAAATTGCTCGTCTAAGAAACCCCAATAGATTCCAGCTCCATAGCTAGTATGCCATTGATTGTTAACATTACTATCGTCAATAATTCTTCCAGTATCGAAAAATGCTTTTATGCCCATTTTCATTGGTAAAAAAGTGGTGGTAAAGTTTACCAATTGTAAGCGTACTTCATTATTCATAAATATCGAATGTTTCCCAGTGAATCGGTTTTTTCTGTATCCTCTAAGGTTGTTGTTGCTTCCTAAATATATTCGGTTATAAAAAGGAATATCACCTTCACTAACAGACCCTCCTACTTTAGTAGCTAATGTAATTGGTGATGGCAAACGAACAGATAAATAATGTTCTAAGAATCCTGTTGCAATGTTATAAGACGAATTATTTGATGAAACCTGACCATTCTGGTATTTCATTACTAAACGTATTCCTTTTTCAGGAAGGTTGGAGCGGTCTCTAAAATCTAAATCTAATCCAAACGAACTAACTATAATGTTGTTGTCTGCTGTGCTAAAATTTTGTTCAGAAGTTGGTGAAAGTATGGTATTTTCTTTTATAATTACGGAGTTGTGTTGTCCTTCTACATTTATAAAAAAGTGGCTTTTTTTACGAAATTCTCGAATTAATCCTATGTTAGCCGAATAGGTATCAAAAGTAGTTTTATAGAACTCTTCAGAGCTTAAACTATCGTTATTAATGGTGTTGTTTCCTATACCATAAAAATTAGTAATGTTGTTGTGTTTAGCCAATAAACCACCAACGCTCAAGTCCCATTTATGTAAAACGTGTCTAAAGCGGCTGTTGTACTCAAAAATATTGTTTTGCTCAGTAGAAACGGATAAGTTTAACTTGTGTTTAGTGGTATAATCTGTGTTTTTGTAATTTTCTCGGTTGGTAAAAATAACACCTCCACCTATTCCAAAACCATTGTCGGCACTATATCCCATTGAAAACAAAGGCATATAACGATTATACTTAAATCTATTAGGCTGAAAATCATATAAATCATCATTCCACGAATTAATCTTCTTACTTTCAGTTCCTAAAAAAGAATTTTTGTGGATAGATTTTTCATAAATCTTAGTTTGTTTTCCAAAAGTTTTTACTGCTGAACTATCTATAATTGCATCTTCTCCATTTCCTCCAACAACAATAATTGGAATGGATTTTTTTGAATTTCCTTTGATGGTAAATACATCTTTTGAGCCTAAACCGTAGAGCCGAATTTCTTTGGTTTCTGTGGGAATAAATTTTCGATGATAATGAGGTTGTGTTTCTATTTTGGTATTAATTTCTGAATAAATAGCCACATCTACAGTGCCATTTTCATTACGAGTTACTTCAAAAAAATCTTTTTCGTTAGTTCCTATCACATCTACTTGTTTGGCTAATAATCGATAATATTTTTCGGCATAGCTATCCAAGTCTTTTTTTCTGGTTTTTAGTTTATCTGCAATGGTTTTTCCAGAAAGCTCATAAATTTCGGATGGCAGTACTTTTGTAGATGCTTCTATAATAGTATCTGTAAGTTGTTGTTGAATATAATGACTAGCTGTTGTCCAATCTTTACGTGTCATTTGATTGGTTAAAAATCGATCTTGAGCTGTGGCAATAAACATTAAACTTTTTACATCATTGATTTTATATCCAAAATTTTCACCTGCTTCAACGCCCCATTTTCTATCCAACAACCAAGGAATTATTCCATCCCAAAGTTTAAACACTAAATCTCTATCGCGAGGAACAGGGAGATAATAAACACCTGTGTCAGTTTTGAAACCTGCCCACTTCCAATTATCTTGATGTTTCCCATGGTCGCCCACTAAAATATCAAACACCCTAGCTTTGAGGTATTCATTAGCATCTACTGTATGATTAGGCTTGTCGTATAATTTTTGGTTAAGCTCGTAGCTTTGCAATAAAAAATCTGCATTAGCAAAGCTGTGCTTTACCTTTTTTGGATTTTTTTGATGATCTTCTAAAGTTCCTAGCATGCCATTGTATTTATTGAAAATTCCTAACTTGGGATTTTCTGAGAGTAAATACAACTCAGGTTTAGCATGCAAAATGGATGTGTAGTCTAATAACTTTCCTACCACAATACTGGCATAAGGGTGTTGCATAGAAATATTGTCTTGTAACTGACGAGCAACTAGAGAATTTTGTAATTCAACGCTTAAATATCGTGTGGCATCTTTGTTAACAGATCGGAAAGTATAGGCATATCCATCATTTCCATACATTTTTACTGAAGTAGTTTGATGTCCACCTCCTATATCATAAGCAGTTAAGCCTCCTTTGGTAGTGTCCATATTTAAAACAGGAACATCAATAAACGCATTCCAACTTGTACGATAATGCTTTCCTATAATCAACTTTCTAAATTTAGAAGCTTCATAATTTCCAGCATTGGTTTTCATTGTTTCAAGGCTTTCGGGAAAAACGGTTGCAGAAACATCTTTTAAGCAGTCTTTGTTAGAAAAATTGCTTGGTACAGTTTCATTTTCAGCAGAATTATCTAAAAGTGATTTAAAAAGCATTAAAGTTTTGTGTAATTCAAAAACTGTATTCTTATACGTGTAATTATTATTAATAATACTTCCGTCAGTAAAATAAACTACTTCACTAATACTCGGTAATGTGGTAGAATAAGCGGCAAATCGGGTAGTTCTTCCTTTTTTCTTTTTGTCAGTTACTCCATTATTTATAAAATAATTGTCATGTTCTTTAATCACTTGGGTATTGTACTCGTGTCCCGAAAAATAAACTATGCCTCGTTGCAACGACATCCGTTTGAGTATTTTTTCACGAATGGGATTAAATCTTTCGTTAATAATGTCTTTTTTCCCTCCAATATTTTGATGGTAATAAGTTTTAAAACTTCCATAAATCGGAAAAGGCTTTAAATGGCTGCTTAAAGGTAAATTTCCTTGCTCCACTAAAGGGAAATGCCCAGCAATAATGAGATTTTTGTTTTCTGCTTCGGCTAAAGTATTTTCTATTTCGATGATAAAGTCTTTTTCGGTATTAATATCACATTTTGTTTGCACTACTTCGGGTTTTTTATAAGGATGATTCCACCATTGTGTATTGATAACCATCAATAACAAATTTGAATCTAACTCAACAACTTCAGGTCCAGGACATCCTTTATCAGCTATCCACTTTACTCTTTTAAAGCCATCATATTCTACTAATTCTTCTAAGTTTTTTACTTTATCTAACCCATATTTTCCCGAATTATCCCAATCGCTATCGCCTGGAATAACAATAGTAGAGATGTTGGGTAAATCAGATAACTGACTAAAAAATTCAAACAAAGGCAATGAATCTTTTCCTAAATATGGGGAGTTATTCGGGTGGGTAATATCACCATTAATAAGCAATAAAGTGGGTACATTTTGTTGTTGAGTAAATTGTTTTAGAGCAGCGGTATATTCGGTTAAGTTTTTAAGGTTAGCTAAATTTCCAATATTGATTACTCGATAGTTTACATCATTTTTTTGACCTAAAACGGTTAGGGATAAAAAGATAAATACTAATATACTCAACGCACTCAGCTTTCCAAATTTTTGGTTTACTCTTTTTGCCGTTATCTGCATTAAAATTTTTAACTTTAGGCTATGGCTATACTTTGCTTTCACACTGGCTCGCTCATCCAGTTGGGGGCTAGATATCGTACTTTGAATCCAATAAAAATAGTTTAGCCAAATTCTCCGAAAAGCTGAGTGTGTTGAGTATATGATTACATTTATTTTATTCACTTTTAAAGTATTAATCCTAATCCAATTTTGAAAAGTACACGTTGTTCTGTTGAGTGTTCAATATTAATTTGAAATGTAACATATTCTTTGTTGATGGGGGTTAAGTAAATTCCACCACCATAACCATGATGCCATTTTTTTTCTGTTAAATTATCATTTTGAACAATTTGACCTACGTCAGAAAAAGCGGTTAGTCCATAATACATTGGTAAAAAGCTCGATTTGGTTTTGCCCAAATGAAAGCGTAAGTCGGTATTTACATAGTTGGCAGCTATTCCAGAGAATCGATTTTGCAAATAACCACGCAAGTGATACGATTGCCCGATACTTGCTAAATGATAGAAAGGAATTGTTTTTCCGAAAGTGCGTTCGGTACCAATTTTTATGCCTAATGTAATTGGAATAACGATACGAGAAGTACTGTAATAACTTATTTCTGCACTTGTTTTGCCAAAAGATGTTGTAGAGGTAAATAAAGATTTATGTGATGTGGTAAAGCGTATTCCTTTAGTGGTAAAATTAGGGCTATCTCTAAAATCAAGGTCAAATTTAATTTCTCCACCTCCAGCATCAGTTGGGGCAATGCTTGGATTAGGAAAAACATCAAAAAAAGATTGGTCGGAATGTCCCCTATTTAAAATTTCGCCAATGGCATTAACAGTAATAAAACTTCTGTTAAAAAACCGATAGGTAATTCCTCCTTTTAAGATAGTTCCTTGATAACGAGCTTTGTAATAACCTCCGCTTTCTAACGAATCTATTAAAATGGTTTTATTGCCTACTCCATAAAAACTATAAAAAGGGAAAAATGCTCCTAGCTCTGCATTTCCGTTGAGGTAAAAATTGGAACGTCCAATGTTTCGTTCGGTTTGGATGGAGAAGTAGTTACTCCCTTCTGTGGTAGCAAAAAGTTTTACATAGTGAAGAGTTTTATATAGTTTGTTTGCGTAACCGAATCTTTTCATGCTTAATGTAAATCCACCACCAAAGCCGTCATCAGGGTTTACCACCAACAAAGGAGTGGGTAAATAGGTGTTGTATTTAAAAGCATCTTGGTCAAATTCGTTTAATCGGATAGATTCGGAAATAGCTAAGCGGGTTTCTTTGCTTTTTTGAGCGGTTACTCCATTGGGATAATCATAAATTAAGGTTTTTTTAGTACCCAGCTTCACGGTTGAAATATCTATTACTTTATCATTTCCATCGCCTCCGGCAATTCTTACTAAGATACTTTTATTACTATTTCCAGCTATGTAAAAACTATCTATTCCTGCGAGTCCGAATAAACGAATTTCTTTAGTTTCATTAGGATAAAATGTTCTACTTAACAATAATTTTGTGGTGTCATCTCTTGGATATATTGCTACAAAAACATCTCCCGAAGGTAGCCGCTGTACGCTAAAAAACTCGGCTTTGTTCGTTCCTACAATATCTACTTCTTTGGAAAGCAGTTGGTAGTATTTTTCGACTGCTTTAGTCAAGCCAACCTTTCTTTTTTTTAATTTTTCAGCAATTTCTTTCCCCGATTTCTCTTGTAAAGGTATTGGAAAGGCTAATTTGGCACTATCAATTACTGCTTCGGTTAGTTGATTATTGATTTTAGAAGCAGCTTTCAACCAATCTTTTTTGCTTAATCCTGCTAATAAAACTCTATCTAAGCTTGCTCCTTTAATGGTTAAACTTTTGATACCAGTAAAGTGATCATTAAAATTTTCTCGAAATGGAATTGCCCAATCTCTATCGGCTAAATAGTAAAAAAGTCCATTCATTCTCGAAAAGGCATGGTCTCTGTCTTTTGGGTAAGGTTTATAGTGTGTAATTCCCTCTTCGTTTTTAAACCCTATCCATTTCCAATTATCTTGATGCCTGTCCCAATCGCCAATAAAAATATCAAACACACGGGCTTGGGCATATTGCATAGTGTCAATAGTTGTTTTGGGTGATTTATAGATTTTTTGTAGTAAACTCAATGAACTTTTTACTTGGTCGGCATGGGCATAACTTTTTGTTTTATCCTCTAATTCAGTAGGTTTGGGTTCTAACATTCCGTACATTCCACTGAACTGAGTTCTAAAATTACCTAACTTAGGACTATCGGGCATAATATAAAGTTTTGGAGTGCCATGATAAAGCTCAGTAGCATCTAATAGTTGGGCAACAAATAATGCTCCGTAAGGATGTTGTGTTGCTGTCATGTCTTGCATAATATCAGCTACTAAATCTATCCGTAATTCAAAAGGTATGGCTTTAATGGGAGTTTTATCTATGGAACGAAAAGCGTATTTTTTTCCATCTTTATCAATCAATTGTAGTGATATAGTTTGTAAACCACCGCCTTTTTTGAGTGGAGTAAGCCCTCCATAAGTAGTGTCTAAATCGAGTGTCGGAATGGTAACTGAAGTAGTCCAAGCATCTCTGTATAAAGAGCCAAAAAATAGATGTTTGAATTGAGATGCCCCATAATCTCCTGCTACAATACTGTCGTTGGTAAAGTATTTTTTTTCAGCATTGGAAGAAATTTTATTTTTATAAATTTTTGTTTTCTTTTTATTTTCTAACAGAATACTTTTCTTTAATTCAAATTGATTTTCTTTTTTATTCAGCACAAAAAAATTGCTTAAAATGGGTTGATAGGGAAGTACTTCTAATTTTACAAAACCATTTTCGTTGGTTTTATACACGGTGTTTTCTAGTGTGCTTACTTGAGCATTTTTTACTAAACTTCCTGAAATGATTTGATAATTATAGGCTAAATTCATCAATTGTAAATCGTACTCATGGCTTGAGCAAAGTACCACATCTTCGTGTTTAATGAGTAAATCTTTGATGTCTTTGATATATTGTTTATAAGCAGGATTGCTAAAATCCTGAACAGAACCAACATTTTGCCTGTAGCAGTGATAAAAAGTTCCATAAAAAGGAATAAAGGTTTTGTTTTCAGGGTCGCTGTGAGAAAAAGGGAAAAATTGCCCCATAAAATTAGAATTTCCGCCATAAACACCGCCAGAAGTAATAGGATGATGTGCCAATAAAAGTACTTTTCTATTTCCTGCACTTTCTATTGCAGCGTCTAATTCATCTATAATTTGAATTTTAAGAATTTCATCACATTCTGAGTCAATAGGCAATGCTTTTCGATAAGGATGGAGCCACCATTGCGAATTGATGGCAATGATTCGAATATTATCGCCAATATCTTTTACATAAGGTCCTGGACAATTGTTTTTTGGAATAAAAATATTCTCTCCTAAAAATTGTTTGTAAGTTTTTTGCAACGCATTCGCACTGTCTAATCCATAATATCCTGAGTTGTCCCAATCTAAATCACCTGTAATGGAATAAATTTCCCCTCCTTGTTTTTGGATATTTTGAATGAAATTAAGAAGTATTTTTGTGTTTTCGGTTGTTTTTTGGTTAACATCGCCAAGCATAAAAACTATAAATGATTTACTTTTTTCTTCTTTTTCAATTGTGCGTAAGAATAAATCTAAATTGGTAGAAAGTTTATTGCCGTTCAAATTTCCAACTAGATAAACACTCTCTTGTGAGAAACATTCTGTAAAAAAAAAAGACAATAACAATACGATAATTTTCATATGCGTATTTTTATTATTTGTTCTTTTTTATTGTTAATTAATGTGCTCATGAGTTCGCTTCGCTCGGTTGTTTTAATTTGGTCGTATGGAATCGCCATGTTAAATATTCATCGTTGTTGGTGAGCATTTTTGCTCATGGCTTATTTCTTATAATATTTTATCGTAAAAAAGTCAATTCCTATTAGTTTAATAGCAAAACTTTATGTTTTTTTTACTTTCAGCATTTAATTTTTGAGCTTTTGAAGGAGCCATTTTTTTTGATTTTGCTATCATTCTGCATCGCATAATCATGATGGGATAAGGAAATAGGACTACTATTCCACCAATAATAGCATCCATAAAAAAGTGATTACCTGTGGCAATAATGACCAAAAGTACAAAAATAGGATACAAAAGCATCAACCATTTCCAATTTTTATTAATAAGTAAACTAAGCACTAAACCAATCAAAAGTGCATTACCAAAATGCATGGACGGAACGGCAGCATATTGATTAAACAATCCTGAAAAAGGACCTGTATATAAATTTACTTTACTTATCGTTAAAAGTGTATCTATAAATCCCACATTACCTAACATTCTAGGAGGTGCACATGGATAATAAACATAAAAAAATATAGTGAGTGAATTGGCAATTAAAAATCCATTCCTGATAAAAATATAATGGCTTTTTCTTTTATGATAAACCCAAATAAAAAAAAACACAGTTGTAGGGATGTGAGCAATCATATAAAATCGATTCAAAAACTGAAGCAAGTTAGTTTTGTCCATAAAAAATTGTTGTATAGAAATTTCACTAAAGATTCCCATCCATTTTTCAACATCTACAATTTTATGTGCATTAATAAATGCGGTATGTGCGTCTCCAATAGCTATAAAACGCGATATTTTATAAAACACAAGAAAAGATAAAAAAAGAAGCACTTCACGAAACCCTT
>Ga0100394_1000511_pt1 | contig 32506 bp, 34 predicted proteins | sample CryGeymeta201518_FD_81549 | JGI IMG/M metagenome (GOLD analysis project Ga0100394, IMG submission 81549) | Groundwater microbial communities from Crystal Geyser aquifers in Utah, USA - Crystal Geyser metaG 2015-18 | ecosystem: Environmental > Aquatic > Deep subsurface > Groundwater | place: USA... | reverse complement strand
TTCCCAAACCAACTGAGCTTTAGACGTGCCTCATCGCACATCATCCACAAGCTCACTCTGATGCCAAGTTATGCGCCGGGTAATGTGCCCGGATTCATCTTGGAAATAGAAAAAAATGCAAGTCAATTCAAGCTTGAAGGAAAGCGAGAACGCAGTTATCCAAGGACGCTAAAGGTATCGAAAAATCGCTACCCGGTGGCTAAAAGTAAAAATGCCGCTCACCTTAAGTGAACGGCATTAGCTATTAGCCGGTTTTTTGTTAACTTTTGACTTGAGAACCTGGCTCAGTGCGGTAGACTTAAATTACGCTTTTGCTTTGCTGAACCCGAGCATGACCTTACTGCACAATATCAGCCGCACCTTACAGCGCCGTCGTAACGCTACCTGGCATTCACTGGGTTATGATACCAAAGTAAGAGCTGAAACCCCCGCCGACTATTCTGCTATAGACCGTTTAACCCAAAATACTTTCAAAAATAATGCGGAAGTTAAATTGATTCATACATTGCGTCAACACGCTGAAGATTCTATCGCGTTAGTTGCCGAACAGCAGGGTGAAATTGTTGGATATGTTATGTTTTCAGTAGTATTACTACCACAGGATAATTCAACTCGTTTGATGGCATTAGCACCAATGGCTGTTAGTAATGTTTTGCAGCAACAAGGCATTGGCTCAGCCTTGGTAAGGGCGGGTTTAGAATTATGTCGCCAGCAAGGTATTGCCGCTGTCGTCGTATTAGGACATCCGTCTTACTATCCTCGGTTTGGTTTTGTTCCGGCCAGCACGTTTAACATATACAGCCCCTGGCAAGTTCCCGACAACACCTTTATGTTGCTACCGTTACAACCGCAGGCACTGCATAAAAAAAACGGCCAGGTGGTTTATCACCCGGCCTTTTCAGCGCTTTAGTTGCGACTTAACCAAAAGCCACATAACGATGTGAGAGCGTTATTCTTCCTCTACCGCGCCGTTAACAATTTCTGCTATCTGCGCTAGCCGCGTCATAGCGCGACCATTCACTGATTTTTTCGGATACTGACCACGGCTATTTTTCGTACCGGCATCCACATCTGTCAGTAAGGTTAATGCCTCATCGACCGTTTTTACCGCGTATACATGAAACTTTTTAAGCTTAACGGCATTAATAACCTCGTCATTAAGCACTAAATTCAATTGGTTACTTACAGGGATAATAACCCCTTGCTCACCGGTTAACCCCCTGCTTTGGCACAAGCGAAAATAGCCTTCAATTTTTTCGTTAACGCCGCCGATAGCTTGTACCTGACCATGTTGGTTAATAGAACCGGTAACTGCCAGGCTTTGCTTTATCGGAATATCGGTAATGGCAGAAATTAATGCACACACTTCGGCTAATGACGCGCTATCGCCATCAATATGGCCATAGCTTTGCTCCATGGCAATATTGGCAGACAACGTCAACGGAAACTCGCGCGCATATTTTGCGCCTAAATAACCGGTTAATAGCAACACCCCTTTGGAGTGAATGGCTTTACCCAATTCGACTTCACGTTCTATATCAATAACACCGCTAGAGCCAGCAAATACGGTAGCGCTAATGTGCGCTGGTGTTCCAAAAGCCGTATCACCAATTTCCAGTACCGTTAAGCCATTAATTTTACCAACGGCTAACCCCTCGGTATCAATTAAAATCTGCCCTTCCTGAATATCTTCCAGAAACCCTTCGCTGATGCGACCGGTGCGATGCTGCTTGCCTTTTAACGCTTGTTGAATATGTTCTGCACCCAATAGAGCGCTACTTTGCTGCCCGGCGTAGTAGCACGCTTCACGGACCAATTCGAGTACATCAGCAAAACGGGCTGACAATTTACGCTGATGCTCTGCCTGGCGAAAGCTAAACAGCAGTAACTGCTTTAAACCGGTGGCGCTAAGCGCTTCAATATCAAGCAGGCGCATTTGTTCTTTAATTTGCATCGCCATATAACTAACCGTTTGCGGTGTATATGGCAGGTAATGTTCAAAATCCGCCAGCACACGAAACAGTTCGTTAAACTCATCATCTACGTCCTGGATCAGGTAATACAAATCACGCGATCCCAGCAACACTACTTTCACGTTCAACGGAATAGCTTTGGGGGTAATAATAGTGGAATTGGTTACCGAGTGTTCAGACAAGGTATCAATAAGCAGCTCACCCGATTTCAGAGCCAGCTTAAGCGCATCCCAAAGTGCAGGCTGAGTTAATAACCTGTCCGCATCCAGAATTAAATAACCACCATTGGCCCGATGTAAGGCACCGGGGCGTATCATGCGGTAATTGGTATATAACGCACCACTGGCTGAATTGTATTCCACCCGGCCAAACAAGTTGCCATAGCTGGGGTTAGGCTCAAAAATAATGGGCGCACCAGACATGCTTTCATAGTGTACTAACACATTGGGGACAAATTCTTCGATAAAAATTTCGCGATTATCAGCTTCTTCCTGCTTTTCAGCTTCCGACTCGTCCGGCAGCAGTTCCAGCACCGCTTTTATCAGGTGGCTTCGCATTTCGCGGACATAACGCTGCACGCCCAGCTCGGCTGCGTAGTCATGCTCTAGCTGTTTTAACAACGGTTTTATGGCTTGCTCAATAGTGTCTTTGCGCAAAGTGCGTAAACTTTCCGACAGCTCACGCTTCCACTGCGGCAGCTCAAGTAGTTGCTCGTTTAAAATCGTTTCGAGCTCGCTGACTAAACCATAAAAATATTGGCGTTGCTCGTCAGTTATTTTTGAAAACTCCTGATCATCCAGCGGCTTACCATCAATAATGGGAGAAAAGCTTACAGCACCGTTGTCTTCATACAGTACAACGTCTTTTTCCAGTGCTTTTTTCTCCACCAGCTCAATGGCGTGTTCGTATTTGTCGTCAAAAGCGCGGGCTATGGCTTTTTTCTTGCGCTGATAACCTGGGTTGTCAAACGCCGCCGGAAAGGTATCCAGTAACTCGTCAATCAGTCCCTCGATTTTCTTTACCAGCACCTTACCTTCACCCGGCAACAAACGTAGCGTATTAGGCACACGTTCATCATCAAAGTTATTAAGATAACACCACTCTTCCGGCGTAGCTTTTTCACTGGCCGCCTGCTGCAGAACATCTTGTACCAAGGTAAAGCGACCTAATGCTGGCTCACCCATTACATAGAGGTTGTAACCCGGCATATCCATGCCAATGGCAAACGCCAGTGCAGATTTCGCCCTGTCCTGGCCTATAAACGCCGGGATCAGTTGTTTTACCTCCAGCGCTTGCTTAATCAGTTTGCTGTCCAATTGTGGACCAAGTTGCTGAACTGTCAGGGCCAGAGTGTGTTCGTGTTGGGTCATGTATTACCTTAGCTTAACCAGCTGTTATGCCCGCTATACTAGCAAAAAGGTGCCTTACTGTGCTGGTCATTTTCATTGTTTGGCTAAAGAAATCATAGCAGCAGTCGATACTGTGTTTATCAAGACAACAGAAACATGGGGCCCGCAATGAACGAGACTTACCGCTTAGAAAAAATTCGCAACCTGGGCGTACGCTTACAGGAGCTGGAATTGGTGGCATTAACACCGGGTAAATCTTACGCCAGCGCTGCACTTAACTTTTTGTTTGCCGACCATGAATTAGAGCGTCCCTTCGGCATGCCGCTTGAGCACACGTTAAAAACACTGGGGGAAGCCATCATAGCCAAGCGCAAGGTGCGCTTTGCCACCTTAGATGCAGATGCTGTTATTGATTTTTTCTGTCGTTTGTACCGCGTACATTAATCCGTTCCTCGCACAGTAAATTACTACTGTGCTGAAATATTATTTCTGTCCTGCCGTTCTTATACTTCAGTTAAGCATTATTTGAGTAAGTCCCCATGCAGGCTGTTGTTCACTTTTATCATCGCACCATAGCGCAAAGCCAATATCTGTCGGGCTTAGCCCCATTGTTACTGCGGCTATATCTGGCACCGGTTTTGCTGCAGGCCGGCTGGAATAAATACCAACATTTTGACAATACCGTTGCCTGGTTTGCCAACGACGAGTGGGGGCTTGGTTTACCTATGCCAGCATTAATGGCCGCTTTAGCTGTTGGTGCTGAAATAATAGGCTCCTTACTATTGTTGTTTGGCCTACTAACGCGCATTGCCACCGTACCACTAATGGTAACTATGTTGGTCGCTATTTTTGCCGTGCACTGGCCAAATGGTTGGCTGGCTATTGCCGACAGTAGCAGTTGGCTGGCAAACCAGCAGGTTATTGACTCTTCAGAGCAACTCAAGGCTGCCAGAGGCTTGTTACAGGAGTATGGCCACTACGATTGGCTGACTAAAAACGGACAATTCGTCATATTGAACAATGGCATTGAATTCGCTGCAACCTACTTTGTTATGTTATTCAGCCTGTTTTTTAGTGGTGGTGGACGCTATACCAGTCTCGATCACTTTATTGGCCGCTTGCAAGCCGGCAAGGCACAAGCATGAATAACATTCATTTTTTGCCTACTACGCAAAATAGCGCTAGGCTGGCAACTAACTCAGCTGCAAACGAATTATCCTCTATGAGTGAGCCCTTAGTAAAACTCGTGACACAAGCTAACGCTGCGTCAGCTAATGTAACGGCGCTGTTCAAGCTCAGTGATAGCAAAACTCACCGCTATGAAAAGTTAGTGCAACATTATCATGCAGATCTGTATCGCTATGCCTACTGGTTATGCAAAGACCCGGATATCGCTCAAGACTTAGTACAAGACACCTTTTTGCGCGCCTGGAAAAGTCTGGACAGTTTGTTAGCCCCTGGTGCAGCAAAAGCCTGGCTGATAACCATTTTGCGGCGAGAGAATGCAAGGCGGTTTGAACGTAAACAATTTGACTACGACGACGTAACGGAGCAAGACAGTCTGGTTGATGTCACTCAAAGCAGTGCTGAACAACATTGCGACAATGACATGCTGCGTAAACGCATAGCCATGTTACCGCAAGAGTACCGCGAACCTATAGTGCTGCAGGCCTTGGGAGGGTTCAGCAGCGACGAGATAGCCAACTTACTGCAGTTAAATGTGAATACCGTCAATACCCGACTGTTTCGCGCTCGTAAGATGTTACGTGACAGTCTTTCAGCGCAAGGGGAGCCCAGCAATGGATAATTTAGAACTACAGCGTATCTTGCTAGCCAATCCGTTTAGCACGCACCCTGATGTGTTAGCCGCCTTAGCACAAGATGCCGATTTACAACAGTTTGCTGCAGAGTTGCAACAACAACAGCGCGAGTTAGAAGATGCATTGCAGGTGCCGATACCCCCAATGCTGGCAGAGCGATTACTGCAACTGCCTGAACAGCAGCCAAAATCACACCGACGCTGGTTTGCCCCCTTAGCAATGGCCGCTAGCATCGCATTGGTATCGGTACTGGGGATACAACTGTACCAGGAGAGTTTTGCCACTGATCTTGGCAGCCATGCACTAGCACATGTGTACCACGAAGAAAATTTTATGCTCAGCCACACCAGCGCACAGCCATTGGCAGACGTAAACCTGAAACTAGCCGATTTCAGCGCCAGCTTACAAGATTGGCAGGACGAAATTATATACGCCCGGTATTGCACGTTTCAGGGCGTACGGTCATTACATCTGGCGGTTAAAACGGACAGCGGCTATGCCACTATTTTTGTCGTGCCCAAAGACGCCGAGCTTTCCTATAGCGAACATTTCGCAGATGATCAGTATCAGGGGTTAACACTGGCGATGGCAAAGGCGAATATCGTTATTGTTAGCAGCAATGCGTCAGACTTAAAGCAGCTACCGAAAAAGTTAACCGATAAACTTATCTTTTCGGCATAACAAGCACAGTGTTTTTTAACCACAGCTAAATATCACCAGCTTGCTGTTATTAAACCGATGAAGGCCATGGATGGCTGCTGTGTTGACGTGAGCAAATAGCATTATGCGTCATGCTAAACGGGTGGTATCAGCACTGGCATTTTTCAATTACCACGCTGTACTTCCCCGTCAATTTCCGCTCTGCGGCTAAGCTTGCGCCACATATATAAGCCATACCAGGCATTAAACCAAAACCCAATGTAGACGATAGCCGTAAGCTGCAAGTCACGTGAAAAGTACAACGGCACTGCCAGCGTATTGACCACAAGCCAGAACCACCAGGTTTCCAGTTTACGGTTCATCAGCAAAAACTGCGCAATAACACTGAACATTAAAATGGCCGAGTCAATAAACGGCGCATAGGCGTCCGTTAACCGATGCAGCATATAGCCGTATAGCACGGTAACAAAGAGTGCCAGCGCACTATATCCTGCCAGCCTTTTTATAGGCGTTTGGCTAACGTGTTTAGTACCACTGGCACGGCCCCATTGGTACCATCCAATCAGATTGGTTGCAGTAAAAAACAGCATTAGCAATACTTCAGCATACAGCTGAACCTGATAAAACAAACCGGCAAATAATATGCAGCCAATAATACCTAACCACCACGTATGAATGCTATTGCGCGCCGCCAAAAACACCGCTAACAAGTAAAAGCCGTTTGCGGCATATTCCAGATACGTTAGATCCATTTAACTTCCATAGTATTAAAAGCGGTCATTGTTACTCACCCCAAGATTATTAATTTTGCGCTTTCTCATCAGCTTTAGCAGTAAGTTACGGCAGCTGCGTAACACCGGATAAAGCCACTTAGCAACCCGCTGTGATTTAAATAAATGGTAATTTAACCGGTTAAATATACCGCTGCGGCTACTAAGTAGTGAAAGCATATATACCGCATCACTGCCGTAATACCAGTTTTCATCCAGTTTTAGCACCATTCCCTGGTCAATATCTAAACCCTGTGCGGTAATGTGCTGCATAATGTCACTGTCTTCACGGGCGTTAACCAACTTAAGCTCGCCAAGGCTCTGCCGCACACGCACTATCTGACAATACGCATTGCAGGCAGGACAATCTTTGTCGTATATCAATACAATTTCTGCGTGCTTTGCCACCCTAACACTCCATTTTTCATAGTCCGTTTTCTACCAATATGTGCCGCAAAAGCATTATTAGTGCGCCAGCATAAAACCAACCATGCCCAAGACAAACCCCAGCACGGTGCCCATTGGCGGCCCCCAATGGCGCTCAAGTTTAACGTTTGGCGCCATATCCTGAAACACGGCATAAAGTATACCACCGGCGGCAAACAACATAATGGCACTGACAATTTCAACCGCATCATGCAGCCATAAATAGCCAGCAAGGCCAGCGGCTGGCCCCAACAAGGCCATCAGCGCAAAACTACCAATTAACCGTGGGCCAGAGGTAAACCGGTTGCGTAATTCACGATAAGCATTAAAGCCTTCAGGCAGGTTTTGTAGTGCAATAATACCCGCCAGCAACAGCGCCATTTGGGGATTGGCACTAAACGTCGCCCCCAATGCGATAGATTCGGGGATAAAATCTGCCAGCATCGCCGCTAACTGACTAGCGGGTGTATTCGCCTTTTGCAGCACAATATCCAGCAACATAAAACCAAAGCCACCCGCGATAAACCACAATGCTGCGCTGTGTGCACTTTGGTGCTTGATCCCTTCCGGCACCAGTACTAATGCAACGGCAGACAATAAGGCGCCAGCACCAAACGCCAGCACACTGTGGCGAAATTCTTGCTCCAGCCAATCTGAGTGAATATTTTCAACAGCGGCTATAACTGCCCCTAATGGCATCGCTAAACCGGCACCTAAGGCTACTAACAAAATGGTTAGCAAGGCATCCATATGCTTTCTCCACTATTCATTTGCGCAGTAGCTTCCTCAACCATCAATTGTGACTGCCAACCCCATACGTAGCACCTTATTAGTCTTGTAGCGCAAAATCGACTGCCGCATTAGCGTGAATTAAGCTGGTATCAAATAACGGCACGGCAGCATCAGCTTTGCCCACCAATAAACCAATTTCAGTACACCCAAGAATGATGCCATCCACCCCTTGCCAGCCAAGGCCTGCCATCATCTTGCGCAGGGCCTGCTTCGACTCCGGGTTAATAATGCCCTGACACAATTCCTGATAAATAATCTGATGCAAGCTATCGCGCTCAGCTTCGTTTGGTAGCACAACCTCTATGCCATGATGCTCACTTAGTCGTTCACGGTAAAACGGCTGCTCCATGGTAAATTTAGTACCCAGCAGCCCCACCCGGTTGCAACCCGCTTGCTTTATCGCAGTGGCCGTAGCATCGGCGATATGTAGTAGCGGAATAGTCACCGAGGCCTCAATCTGCCCGGCTACTTTATGCATAGTGTTTGTGCAAAGCACAATGCAATCTGCGCCAGCGACCTCAAGTGAGCGTGCTGCATTGGCCAGCAATACACCGGCAGCATCCCAATCGCCGGCCTGCTGTAGGCGCTCTATGTCATGAAAGTCAACGCTATATAAAATACATTTAGCCGAATGCAGCCCGCCCAGTTGCCGTTTTACCGCTTCGTTAAGCTGTCGGTAATAAGGCACCGTCGACTCCCAGCTCATACCACCTATCAGGCCAATGGTTTTCATAGCAACTTTCCCTTCATCAATGATTACTGCTCACATATTATTTCTTAATATCTGCCCAAACCAGCGCAAACCTGGCTAGATACTTTTGCAACCGGGTTGAATCGTTTGATGAGCTTTTACGCTGCCGGCTGGCGTTGAATAATAACCGGCCTGCCGCTGCCATCGATGTTGATTGTTGGCAAATTTTAATTACATGATTAAGCTGATGTTTATCAAAGTAATCCAGCTCCGTCACTGCCTCTGCAGACAGGTAAAGCGGCAGCACATCTTCAGTAATGTCATCGCGCTCAAGCTGCCAACTGTGCATTAAGCGCGCTATTTCCCCGTTTACATCGTCAACCGAGATCCGTGCTGCATCAGCCAGAGTACACAGGCGGGTTATTGCCGCTGACAAGTCTCTGAAGTTCCCCGTCCAAACTGCAGAAGGTGACTGGGCAAAACGGGTAAATGCCGCTCTGGTTTCCTTGTTAAACTGCACCCGCTTACCCGTCTTTTGCGAAAATTGCTCCAGTTCAAAATCAATATTAGCCGGAATATCCTCTGGCCGGTCTTTTAATGATGGTAGCTGATAAGTCCACAAATTTATTCTAGCCAGTAAATCCTGCCGGAAGCGACCTGCGGCGATCTGTTGCCTGAGATCGCGGTTTGTCCCGGCAATCAGCTGAAACTGGCTATGTACCGCTTTATCGCTGCCTACCGGGTAAAAGCGCTTGGCTTCGATTGCATGCAGTAACATCGCCTGCTCTTCCAGGCCAAGCTCAGCAATTTCATCCAGAAATAACACGCCATCATTGGCACTGAGTAAAAAGCCATCCCGCTTTTGCTGAGCGCCGGTAAAAGCACCCTTAGTGTGGCCAAACAGTGCCGCCATCGCGTTTTCGCCCTTTAAAGTGGCGCAGTTTACTGCGACAAACTGTCCTTGCAGTGCATTGCGCTTACGTTTTAAGGCATAAATGCGCTCAGCCAGCTGCGATTTACCTGCACCGGTAGGGCCTGTCAGCAAAATGGGCTCTGGCGAACGGATGGCGACCGTCTCAATTTGACTGATCAAACGGTTAAAATTGATATTTTGCGTGGCAATACCGCCTTTAAGAAACTCGTTGCCCTGCTGATGTTCTACGGCAAAACGATTTGCCAAATGATCATATTTAGACAAGTCCAGATCAATCAGCTGCACCTTTCCAGCGGCTCTATTACTATTTTGCCGATCTGGCGACGTTTGGATCAGGCGCCCCGGGAACTGCCGACTCTCGGTTAACAGAAAACTACAGATCTGTGCCACGTGAGTTCCGGTGGTAATATGAAACAAATAATCACATTGCTCAGTATCAAACTGCTGTTGCCGACACCAGTCATATAATTTTGCATACACTTCTTCGAAATCCCACGGATTAGCAAAGTTAACCGTATGCAGCCTTACCGAGGTTTCAGGCGAGACAGCAGCAATATCACTCAGTATTTGCTGCGCCAGCGCAATACTATGATTGTCATGCAGCAGATGCAGCTGATCAATGACCAGATCCTCCTGACTGCATAAGCTGACATTTGGCCGCCACTTACTCCAGCGATCATATCGTTTGCCGACAAAATCCAGCTGCGTGCCCAACTGGCTGACTACTATCGTTTTCTTGCTCACTAAAACCTATCTAAAAGGATAATTTCATATCCATTAATATAACTAAAAAAGCATCGCTGTTGCCATAGCAAAAAGCTCAAACCTTGAAAATAATACTATTTATGTTTTATTTCATTACGTTACAAAGAAAAACATACGATTTCTGATTTATGGCACAAAGATTGGAATATATCGACTGTGTGAATGAATGGTTGAGGTTCTGCGCCTCGCCGGTACGCTGGGTTTTACCGACGCGTATACCTGTTCACACAGTTTTAAGTAGCTCAATGGGTAGAGCAGCGAAAGAATTTTTCGCCGGTTTTGGGTTCAACTCCCAACTTAAAAAAATAGGTAAGCCTACGGGCCCGGGTTCGACTCCCGATTGTTTGGTAGCTCAAACTGGTAGAGCAACAGCCATTAACGCTGTGTGTTGCGGGTTCAAATCCCGCCCTTAATGTAAATGAAACCTTGGTTGGTACAGCGCAGCAACCACTGCCAGTTGCACGAACACTGCTTACGCTATTTCGCAGGCCGGATGCCCCCTGAATAGTCAGAGCAACAGTTCCTGCACTATGCAAGTTCGCTGGCTGTACCAACACCAAAAAAGGATTAGAAAAATGCTAACAAGAAAAACGCAAAAAGTTGCTCAGAATCAGCGGGTAATCATGTTTAAACAGCAAAAATTCGCAGCAGTACTTACCACTGGTGTGTATCACTTCTGGGATTTTGCTGATCAGCTGACGTTTCACAGCTTTGATATTAACAGCTTGTTTGTAACCGATAAAAACCTGACCAGGCTGGTAGCGCAACATGCTGTTTTGCAAACGCATATTGGGCATTGGAAACTGGCTGACACTGAGGTTGGTTTGCTGTACTGCAATGATCTGTTGATTGGTGTTGTCGCACCGGGCGAGCACCTGTATTTGTGGCAGGATGCCGGCGAGCTGAGCCTTAGCAGGATCATGCTGCAAGATATCCCACAGTTGGAGCACGGTATGTTGCAAAGCATTAAGCGCTCTGCCGTGAATAACGCTGCCAAGCTAATTTGCACAGAAGGTTCACAGCGGCTGGCTCCGGTTGCTGAAATCAATGTTGATAAGCAAGCTGTTGCTTTGCTGTTTATTGACGGCGTACTGATTAAAACGCTGACCAGTGGCCAGTATGGCTTTTGGCAGCTGCAACATAAAGTGGAGGCTAAGCACTATGATTTGCGCAGTCAGACACTTGATATCAGCGGCCAGGAGATTTTGAGTAAAGACCGGGTCAGCCTGAGAATTAATCTCAGTGCCAATATCCGTATTCAGGATGCCGTCAAGGCAGGCTGTAATATCGATAAGATAGATGACTATGTCTACAAAACCCTGCAACTGGCATTACGTGAGGCCGTAGGCACCAAAACACTGGACGATATCCTGCTGGATAAACTCTATATCAACGCCACGGTTCAGGAACTGGTCTGCGACAAGCTACAGGCGGTCGGTGTGTTACTGGAAAATGTGGGTGTAAAAGACATTATTCTGCCAGGTGAGATGAAAACCATCCTGAACCAGGTCGTCGAGGCGCAAAAGGCTGCAGAGGCCAATATGATAAAACGGCGTGAAGAAACTAATGCCACCAGAAGCCTGCATAACACGGCCAAGATGATGGAAAACAATCCTACGCTGATGCGGTTGAAAGAGCTGGAAGCGTTGGAGAAAGTCGCAGAAAAAATCAACAATCTGACCGTTTACGGCGGGCTGGAAAATCTGATGACGGGCGTAGTGAAGATCGCCTGAAGTTTGCCGTGTGATAACGGCAACAACACAATAAGGAACAGACAATGTGTAGTAAATATAACCTGATTGAACTACCCGGACTAGCACCGATTAAAGCCTGGACAAAAGGCGTACCATTTGAAGCCGCTGCGCTTGAGCAATTACAGAACATCGCAGCGCTGTCATTGGTACATGCTCATATTGCAGTGATGCCAGACGTGCATTTGGGAAAAGGTGCGACTATTGGCAGCGTTATCCCCTCGGTTGATGCGGTTATTCCCGCAGCCGTCGGGGTTGATATTGGCTGCGGCATGGTGGCCGCCAAAACCAGTTTGCGCGCCAATGATTTGCCAGACAACCTGCGGGACATCCGGCTGGCTTTTGAAGCCGCAGTGCCACATGGCCGGACATTGAGCCGTGGCAGACGCGACAAAGGCTCCTGGGGCGACATCCCACCTTTAGTGGCTACTGAATGGCTGAAACTGCAAAGCCGGTTTGAACAGATCTGTGCCAAGCATCCGGCAATTAGAAAAACTAACCATGTTAATCATTTGGGCACTATGGGGACCGGCAACCATTTTCTGGAACTGTGTCTGGATGAAAACGATGCAGTCTGGCTGATGCTGCACTCCGGCAGCCGCGGCGTAGGTAATTTTATCGGCAACTACTTTATCGAGCTGGCGAAGAAAGAAATGCAACGCCATCAGATAAATTTGCCGGATCAGGATCTGGCCTACCTGAAAGAAGGCAGCCAGTACTTTGATGACTATGTCGAAGCGGTAGAGTGGGCACAGGATTATGCGGCAAAGAACCGTGAAATCATGCTGATAAACGCCATTAACGCGCTAAAAAAGGCACTAAAGCGCGAATTTTCAGCAGCCGAAATGGCGGTCAATTGCCACCACAACTATGTGTCGCGTGAGCATCATTTTGGTAAGGATTGTTTTGTTACCCGCAAAGGCGCAGTGCGGGCGCAAAAAGGCGAGTTGGGTATTATTCCCGGTAGCATGGGTGCCCGGTCTTTTATTGTGCGCGGGCTTGGCAATGCCGACAGCTTTAACAGTTGCAGCCATGGCGCAGGCCGTATTATGTCGCGCACCGCAGCAAAAAAGGCGTTCAACATTGCTGATCAGGAAGCGGCAACCCGTGGCGTCGAGTGCCGTAAAGATGCCGGCGTCATCGATGAAATTCCGCATGCTTACAAAGACATCGATAAGGTTATGGCGGCACAGGATGATCTGGTGGAAGTGGTGCATACACTAAAACAAGTGGTTTGTGTAAAAGGATAAACCAAGTGAAACAACACATTATAATTGATGGCGCCTGCGGTGAAGGCGGTGGCCAGGTGCTGCGATCTGCACTGACGTTAGCCATATTGCTACAGCAGCCGGTGCAGATCCGTAACATTCGTGGCGGGCGCAGTAAACCCGGCCTGTTGCGCCAGCATCTGGCTGCTGTACGTGCGGCAGCTGCTATCAGTAATGGCAGTGTAAGCGGTGACGAGCTGGGATCTGAGCAGATCACCTTTGTGCCCGGCCAGGTGCAATCGGGTAATTACCACTTTGCTATCGGCTCAGCCGGCAGTACAACCCTGTTGTGTCAAACTATTTTGCTGCCGCTGGCATTAGCCGGTGCGGTTTCGGGTGTTCAGTTTGAAGGCGGCACCCACAACGGCATGTCGCCCTCTGTAGATTTTTTGCGCCAGAGTTATCTGCCTGTGCTCGCTGCTATGGGGCTGGAAACCCGGATCACGCTGACGCAGCATGGCTTTTATCCGGCTGGTGGTGGCAAATGGTCAATCGATATCACGCCGGTTACACAGCTCAAACCGCTAAGTTTGACGCTGAGCGCGAATGCCGATAGCACAGCTGACACACCGCTGGCGGTTATAGCGCTGTGCAGCCAATTGCCGGAAAGTATCGGACAACGTGAAATTGCGGCCCTTACCAGCGCTTTACCACCGTGCCCGGCGCACAGCATGGTGCTTACTGTACCCGGCCAGGGGCCGGGCAATATGCTGATAGCCAGCTACCGCCGGGCCAACCTGACCAGCCAGTTTGAGTTGGCTGGCACAGTTGGTACCTCAGCTGAAAATGTCGGAAAAAGAGTCGCCGGCAGACTCAGGCACTGGCTAAATGCGCAGGTTGCCGTTGAAGAACATCTGGCAGATCAGTTATTGCTGCCGATGGCTGTCGCCGGTAAAGGCAGCTTCACAACTACACGCCCATCAACGCACTGCCTTACCAATATTAATGTGATACACCAATTTGGTATCGCAAAGATCCGTGCTACTCAAGTTAATGATAGGGCCTGGCAAATCAGTGTTGAGCGCTGATTTGCCGCAGCACAGCGGCTGGGAAGCAATTTAGACGCTTAGCTTGTTTCTTTCATACCCTGGGCCTGTTTGGCCTGATACAAATACCAAACAGCTATAAAGCAGCCAATGATGAAACTTAATGAATGTCCTGGTTTGGGGTAACCTGCGGTTTTAACATCTAAATACAGTGCGGGCAAAATAGAAAACAGGATAGCCCCTAGCAGTAAGTATTCCCGCCTGAACTTTACGGTGTAAACCACTAATCCAAAACCGGCAAAACCCAAGGCGGCTTGCGATGCTCCCGTACCCGTATTCCAAGGTGGTGAACCAAATTGTGTTGTAAAGAGAGTTCCCATAGCTCCGGCAAATAGCCAAATGGATAGCGTATATCTGAAGCCAAGTTTACGCTCAAGCAAAATGCCCAAGAACATTATAGATAAAACATTATAAATCATATGCTTTTGATGAACATGAACAAATTGTGAAGTTATAAATCGCCATATCTCGAGTTGTTTGATGCTCTCTACTGTCAGGCCGCCGTAGTCAGCAAGATAAATAATTCGAGATTTACCAAATATTGATCCTGATATTTGGTAAGCGACAAAAAAAGACACGCACACCGTTAACACGCATATTGCAATGGTAAAAAAAGGTTTGTAAGTAGAATTCATATTTCTTCCTGAAGCTAACGCTTGCCCGACTGGCCGCTCATACTTAAACGCGGGCTGCCTTGTACTTGTAAATTTAATGTTTGCCACATTAGTGGTCATTTAGAAAAAATACAATAACTTGAGTGCGCAGCATGTTTCAACACAGCAGAAAGTAAAGGCTTAGGCGTTTAACAAAAAATGTTAATTGTCAGCGTGGGTTAGGAATAGCAATCAGCGGCGTTGTCCATGGTTTTTGTCTGACGAAATTAAACAGATGCTTTTCAGCAGTTTAATTTTCATCTGCCCCCGTCAATTCGACCCCGTTAATTCCGTTAATTCCGTTAATTCCGTTAATTCCGTTAATTCCGTTAATTCTAGAAAACTTGCCAACTTACACTTTCACAAAGAAACCAAAATTGCTAACATCACCAAATTAATTAAACAAATATTAACATTTAGTTCGCACAAGGAGAGAGTAGTGCTATTTGAATGGGATGAGGTAAAAAACATGTCTAACATTGATAAACATGGTATTGATTTCAACGATGCGATAACCATTTTTGACGATGATGATCGCATTGAAGCTGTGGATGACAGAAACGCATATGGAGAAGAGAGAATTCAGGTTATTGGTGAAGCGAAGCCGGGTATATTAATGGCAGTTTATACTTGGCGGCAAAATGGTACATCACGCCGAATGATCTCCGCCAGAACTGCCAGTAAAAAAGAGCGACTGATGTATCTAAGCATGAAAACGAGGTGAGAATGATGTCTGAAAACACACATATAAAGAGAGATAAAGGCGATACGACAGATGGCCTTACCGACTATGAGCGCCTTGAGCAAATGACTGAGGCAGAGATTGAAGAAAATGCCAAAAATGATCCTGACGCACCACTACTGAGTGAAGAGGATCTTAAAAAATTTAAGCGCGTCAACCCAAGCAAGGAATAACCATGACAAGTAACGTATTGAAAGCACATACCAAAGGACAGAAACGAATCGGAAAAACTAACTGGGCTCAGTTACTTATCGACGCGCATAAACCAAAAATCGATGAGGAGAACCCTGAACTAGTGGGGCTGAAGCAATTTAAGAAAACCAAAAGCAACTAAGAACGGATAGATGCCGCATTATGTTCACTTATAACTAACTGCTCTTTGCAGGTTTCTGAACATGGAAGATTTGATGTTGGGATATTTGTTCTGGACTTTAGCGGCGTTGTCTGGCGCCGTGTGGGCAGTAAAACTTTTTTGTGCGATACCAGCCAAAACAACGAACCTAAAAGTTCATATTCTTTACACTACAGCACATGCCATTTTGCTGTGCGGCGCCATTTTCATGGCTTTGAGCCTATTCAGTATCGCGCTAAGCTGGCCGGGTAAGATAACCATTTTGGCCTTAGTTTTATTGAGCGATGGCCTATCTTTATGGCAAGTCAGCCGAAGTGATAAATAGCTTTGTAGTCGTCCCACTGCTCGCTATTAGCTCGATGCTAGTAACGACAGCAGCTGCTGGCAACCTCGCTGTCGTTATCGAAAATGGTTTGCAGCAATGTGTGCAGATCAATAAGACAGATATAGTACAGCGCAATAACCTTACCCTGCTTGATGCCGATATTTCTGTACTGCAAGCCATAGGCTATTGTGGCTGTAAGTCAGCCATTGCCAGTTATCATCTGTATAGCAATGAGCAGCACCTGCGCTCTGAAGCGATTACGCTAAAAAGCAGTAATAACTATTCATTTGTGTTGGCAACTGATGACAAGGCTCCAATGCCGGAAGCACTAAGGCTACAACTTAGTTGTGGTGGTAATTAGTTTCGCCATACCGCTATCAACTTTGAATTGACAGGCTTTAAATTAGATCTATCCAAAGGTCAGGGCAAAGTTAAACTCATGCTTTTCAGCCGTTTAATTTGGATCTGATCCTGAGGGATTCCCACGAATTAGTCATGCACTTTTTATAAGCCAAGCCAGACCACTTTGCGGTAATGCCCAAGTCCCATAACTGAAATTAAGATATCCGTCATGTTCCGTAATTTGGCTTACCACATCTTCAAGCACAAGAGTCTTAAACTGTATATTAAGGTCTTTAGGGTATGTGATGGTGACATGGAAGTTTTTGGTAGGATGCGCCATTTGCCAATATTGAAACTTACCCCACTCTACAACGTACTCTGCTTCCGTAATAACCACCAGTCCATCAACACTTTCAAATTGAGATAGCGACTCTTTAACTCCTTCATTAATTTTTGTCTGATCCACCTCAATATCTTGTGTTTCCCCGGCCTTTTCATGATTTGCAGGAAACTGGATCTTAATTTTCAAGGAGCGAACTTCCTTGAATTCATTGAGATCAGGTTTCCAGCCAATTGAATTTTGTATTTTTCCACCAGATGCCCTGCAAACGTACCGTACCTTATCGATGACCAAAAAATCATCACTGCCTTCAAGCTTTTTCATAAGAACTTCTGCTGATACATCTTCGCGATATGGCTCAGAGATAAACTTATGAAGGTGAATATGAAAGTACTCTAAAAAGCTACCATCTTTGTCTATCTGTTGGTTGTTGAATTGAGCTTTAAGCACACTTGTTTGAAGTTGCTTTAATGTACTTGAATCCAGAGTCTTCAAATATGCGTTATCAATCACAATTTCTTTTAATCTCTCAGCAAAATATTCTCTCCAGTTTTTACTGTCCAAGAGAATTCCAAAAATTCCTAAACCCATCAACGCAACAGATAGAGTAGTCAAACCACTCACAAATGCTGACAATAGAGATCCACTGACCGGACTCATAGATTCTGATAGGTAAGCCGCCCCAAATATCCCCACCAAACCCACTAACAAAGCAATGATTGTGGTTAATTCGATTCTTTTTTTTGAATCATCAGATGCCAACTTCAATCTCCAGTTTCTCGAATTGTATAACGCTTGTTCAACCAAAAAATCCGTTCTTAATGCGGCTTCTTCGGTCATTGTAAACTTTGTGTTTATGACATTACATCTATTTTATTAAGGTTACAACGACTTACAGGTACATCAGAGTGTATGGCAGCGACAAGGAACACAGGTCATTCGGTAAACGCTGTGTGCAATACAGCCGCTTTTAACTGAATAGCAGGCATAAAAAAACCTGCTTGCGCAGGTTTTCGGGTCTGTTAATTACGCCGGAAATTACCCCAGCTTAGGCGCATCGAAGTTAGCCGGTTCGTCACTGTAAACACACACATTCCAGTCTTGCGCCAGGCCATCTTCGGCTAGGCAGTAGGTGTCGAAAAAGTGTTTTATTTCAGCTCGTTGGCAGTGAGCTTCAAAACTCGCTATGTCGGCCCATATTTCATTAAAGGCGATTGGAAAGCTTTTACCTTCGGCAAATGGGCTGGCAATTTGCCGGGTTACAATGTACTGCAAACAACCGTCTTCACGGTTGCTGTTAGGCTCTAAGCTTTGCAGCACTTTAAATAACTGTTCCGCTTTGCCGGGTTTGGGCAAAAACTGCGCAATACAATACACTTTCTTTGACATAAAGGATCCTTTTACAAGAGCGTCGCGGCCTTAACCGCGACACTTGTTTTAGTAGCTAGTGTCCACTTGGGCTGCCGAAAATCTGAAACAGATCGGCATTTAAATATAAATGCGTCAGCACGCTTGCACCGTATCCAAGCAAAATAACCGGCGCCCACTTTAAATGACCAACGAAGGTATAGTAGCCACGTGCTTGGCCCATTAATGCAACACCGGCTGCAGAGCCTATAGATAGCAAACTACCGCCCACACCAGCGGTTAAAGTAATCAGTAACCATTGCCCGTGAGACATGTCGGGTTGCATAGTAAGCACCGCAAACATCACCGGTATGTTATCCACCACCGATGACATTAAGCCTAAAATAACGTTGGCGGTGGTCGGGTTGCCATTACCATACAAACTGGTAGATAGCATTTCCAGATAACCAATATAGCCAAGGCCACCGACACAGGTTACTACGCCGTAGAAAAACAATAAGGTGTCCCATTCAGCTCGGGCTATACGGTTAAATACGTCAAACGGTACAATTTGCCCCAAGGCGCGCAGGCGCTCTTTGTCACCTTCGCGTTCGGCCATCGCCCGTTTGCGCGCCAATGAGCCTGGTAACGTTTTGCGTAAAAAGAAGCCAAAGAACTGCAGTAAACCTAAGCCGGTCATCATGCCCAACACTGGCGGTAAATCTAACCAGGAATGGTAAAGCACGGCAATGGCGATGGTGGTTAAAAACAGCGTTAAAATACGCAGGGCACCGCGCTTTAACTCAACATCTTCTTGCAGGGCTGCCGGGTAGCGGCGTTCTACGAAGAAACTCATAATGATAGCTGGCACCAAATAGTTAACCACAGCCGGGATAAATAAGGTAAAGAATTCATTAAAGGTAACAATACCCGCCTGCCAAACCATTAGCGTGGTGATGTCACCAAAGGGTATAAACGCACCACCGGCATTAGCCGCTACAACGATGTTAACGCAGGTTAGATTAATAAAGCGCTTATCGCCTTCAGCCACCTTCATTACGACTGCGCACATTAGCATTGCCGTGGTCATGTTGTTGGCGAACGAAGAGATGACAAACGCTAACACACCACTGATCCAAAACAAGGTGCGATAACTAAAGCCCCGTCGTATCATCCAGGCACGCAGTGCATCAAATAAACGCCGCTCTTCCAGTGCACTGATATAGGTCATCGCAACTAGCAAAAACAGCATTAACTCGGCAAATTCAAGCAGAGTATGGCGAAACGCGTCCGCAGTAACATCGGGTATGCCGTCCTGCATATAGCGCCAGGCAATAAGCGCCCAAATAAGCCCCGCCGCGACCAACACCGGTTTAGATTTTCTCAGATGTATTTTTTCCTCTGCCATTACCAACAGATACGCCAGAGCGAACAGCACTAACGAGACAATACCAATAGGTGATAAGGTCAGATCCAGGCTTCCGGTTGCGGCAAACGCCGCCGGAGAAAACCCCGCACACAGCAACAGGCACAGCAGAAACAGCTTCACGGTTTTACCCTCAGGTTAGAACGAAAAAAGTCCGGCGGATACCGGGCGGTTAGTATAAAACAAACTCAGTTAGAATAATTGCTCAACTTACAGCAAAAAACCCGGCCAATAGCCGGGTTTAGGGTTTAACGTAAGATCAACAAAGAACACTTCGCTTTGCAGATCATGGCAGTGGTGGTACTGCCAACAATAAATTGCCGGATCCGGGAATGACCATAGGCCCCCATCACCATTAAATCGATTACATGCTCTTGTTGATACTGGTGCAGCACCGTTTCAGGCTCACCCGCTACAATGGCTGTTTTGGTATCAAAACCGGCTGTACGTAAAATCTGTGCGGCGGTGTCCATTTGACAACGAGCCGCTTCAACATCAGCACCGGCCATCACTAGGTGTACCGGTAAACCGCGCCCTAATGGGCTGGCGGCTAGCATTTCCAAGCCTTTTAAAGCGGTGGCACTGCCATCGTAGGCCAACATAATACGTTTAGGTTCGGTATAACTCTGCTGCGTTAACAGTATTGGCTTATGCAAGCTGCGGATCACACGCTCAACATGTAATCCCATATGGCCGTGCGCTTCTGCACTGCTAAAACCGCGCTTGCCTAATACCAGCAAGCGGGTTTCGTCTTCAAGCTCAGTTAATGTTTCCACCAATTGACCATGGCGTAAACGCTCGTCTACCGCTTTTACACCGGCCTGTTCCGCACGTGACTTAGCCGCATCTAAAATACTACGACCGCGGGCCAGCGCCAGTCTGCTGTGTTTTTCATCCAGCTCAGCCAGTTGCTGTAACAATAATTCCTGTGAGCCAAGGCCTATGCTGCCACTTAAATCTGGTGTATGAGTGTGTTGCGCTTTATCGAGGATATGTACCACAGACATTGCAACATCAAGCTTTTTCGCTGCCCATACGGCATAATCGCAAACGGCTTCGGCATAAGGTGAGGCATCAATACACGCCAGTACTTTTTTAGTCATTACTTTGCTCCGTAGTCCAGTTTACTTATCAGTGGCCCATCAGCTTTTCAACGGCATCAGGCTGATTGTGCACACCAAATTTATCCACTAAGGTGGCACTGGCCTCGTTTAAACCAATTAGCTCTACTTTGGTGCCTTCACGGCGAAACTTCAGCACCACTTTGTCCAGTGAACTGATGGCGGTAATATCCCAAAAGTGTGCCCGGCTCAAATCAATTTGCACCTGCTCTACGGCCTCTTTAAAGTTAAAACCGGCGATAAACTGCTCCGCCGAGGTAAAAAACACCTGACCAACCACCTGGTATTGGCGTTGATGGCCGTCTGCGCTGAGTTTCGAGCCAATAAACAGTATTTTGCCCACTTTGCTGGCAAAAAACAGCGCACTAAATAACACGCCAACTAACACGCCATAGGCCAGGTTATGCGTAAACACGGTAACAATAACGGTGGCTATCATCACTACACTAGAGCTTTTAGGGTTGGTGCGTAAATCTTTAATTGAGCCCCAGTTAAAGGTACCAATAGACACCATGACCATAATGGCCACCAAGGCGGCCATAGGAATTAAACCGACCCACGCATCTAAAAACACAATTAAAATTAATAAAAACACACCCGCTAACAGAGTGGATAAGCGCGTACGACCGCCCGATTTTACGTTAATGATAGACTGGCCAATCATGGCACAACCTGCCATACCACCAATAAGCCCTGAGCCAATATTGGCGATGCCCTGACCAACACACTCACGGTTTTTATCGCTGCTGGTGTCGGTTAAGTCATCCACGATGGTGGCGGTCATTAATGACTCCAGAATCCCCACTACAGCCAGCGCCAAAGCATACGGAAAAATAATAATAAGTGTATTCAACGTTAGTGGAACTTCAGGCCATAAAAATATCGGTAAGCTGTCAGGTAACTCGCCCATATCAGCCACAGTGCGAATATCAAAACCAAAATATATCGCTAATGCAGTTAATACTAAAATGCATACCAACGGCGAAGGAACGGCTTTAGTGACATAGGGAAACAAGTAAATAATCGCCAGGCCCAGCGCGGTCATACCGTAGACCAGAGCCGTACCATGCTGACCGCTTAGTTCGGGCAATTGCGCCATAAATATCAAAATAGCCAATGCATTGACAAAGCCGGTGACCACTGAACGCGAGACAAAGCGCATTAAATCGCCTAGCTTAAAATAGCCGAAAATAATTTGTAGTAAGCCGGTAAGTAAGGTTGCAGCCAACAGGTACTGTAAGCCATGCTCACGCACTAGCGTGACCATAACCAACGCCATGGCACCCGTCGCAGCTGAGATCATCGCAGGACGACCACCCGCAAAGGCAGTTATTACCGCTATGCAAAATGAAGCATATAACCCTACCTTGGGATCAACTCCGGCAATAATGGAAAATGCGATAGCTTCAGGTATCAACGCCAAGGCGACTACCAGCGCTGAAAGCACATCACCGCGCAGGTTAGAAAACCAGTGTTGTTTTAAGTACATAAGCATGACAGGCGCCGATTAAGCAAAACAGAGGGCGCATATTCTAGCAATAATCAGCCCGTCTGCCCACCCGTAAACTAGCTTTGTTGGCGTATTATGTATTAGCCTTAAACCGGTAAGCCTTCACGAAAAAACTGCACACCACCGCAATCATTGCATACCAGTAATTCTGTAGGGTGAGTATAGTCGATGTGCTGCAAGCAATGGCTGCAGCGATAACGACCCATACCAACCACTTCGCCCTGATAATAAACACCCTGATGCTTGAAATCCTGCACCAACTCTTGCCATTCCAACTGGCTTTTGTCGGTAATACTACTTAGCTCTTGCCACAATGCCTCTGGCCACAGTGAAGGCGGTTCATGGGCTTTTTGTGCAAGCTCTTGCTCATTGTGCTCCTGCCACTGCCGTTTTAGCGTTTCGACAAACAAGGTCGTTTCATAGGCACTTAAATCCTTACCAGCCTTTAAATAGGCTTTAAATTGCTCGACAAAATGCACCATACTGTCCAACTGCAACTGATCATTTTGCTGTAAAGTGCGGTTAAATTCGCTAAGCCACTGCTGATATCGCTTCACAAAATCTGTCATTACGCCTCCTGTTATGTAAAACAAGTATAGACAATGCGCTGCTTATTGTTGTCAATACGCCTCTGCGGTATGCTATGGGTACTTTTTTGCCGTAATAGCGGCAGCTGTACTAACCCCTTTTTCGGAAGACCTGAATGCAAGAACAATATAACCCGCAGCAGATTGAAACTGCTCTGCAGCAGCAATGGGAAGATACCAACGCTTTTAACGTGACAGAAGATGACAGTAAAGAAAAGTTTTACTGTCTCTCAATGTTCCCATACCCAAGCGGGCGCTTGCATATGGGCCATGTGCGCAATTACACCATTGGTGACGTGGTTAGTCGTTTTCAGCGTATGCAGGGTAAAAATGTTATGCAGCCAATGGGCTGGGATGCCTTTGGTCTACCTGCAGAAAACGCCGCTATTAACCATAAAACGGCACCAGCAAAATGGACTTACGAAAATATCGACTACATGCGCACCCAATTAAAGCGCCTGGGTTTTGGCTATGACTGGAACCGTGAAGTGGCCACCTGCAAGCCAGAATACTACAAGTGGGAACAATGGTTTTTCACCAAACTGTATGAAAAAGGCCTGGTATACAAAAAAATGGCCACGGTTAACTGGGATCCGGTAGATCAATGTGTACTGGCAAACGAGCAGGTTATTGACGGTCGCGGCTGGCGGTCAGGTGCCTTGGTAGAACAGCGCGAATTAGCACAGTGGTTTATTAAGATTACCGCCTATGCAGAAGAATTGTTGCAAGATTTAGATCAGTTAGATGGCTGGCCAGAACAAGTTAAAACCATGCAGAAAAACTGGATTGGCCGCTCAGAAGGCGTTGAGATCCGGTTTGATATTGCCAACACAAAAGACAGTTTAACCGTGTACACCACACGGCCAGATACGCTATACGGTGTAACCTATGTTGCGGTAGCAGCACAGCACCCTTTGGCACAACACGCCGCTGCAACAAATGCAGAACTGGCCGCCTTTATTGAAGACTGTAAAGGCGGGAAAATGGCCGAGGCTGAACTGGCTACCATGGAGAAAAAAGGCTGCGCTACAGGCATCTTTGCCGTGCATCCGCTTACAGGTGAGCAAGTTCCGGTATGGGTAGCCAACTTTGTATTAATGGATTATGGCTCTGGTGCCGTAATGGCGGTGCCCGGCCATGATCAACGTGATTACGAATTTGCCAGCAAATATAAATTGCCTATCAAGCAAGTTGTTGCGCCAGCTCCGGACAGTGCACAGGATTGCGATTTATCCAGCGCCGCTTTTACCGAAAAAGGTGTACTGGTTAACTCTGGCGAATTTGATGGTTTAGCCTTTGAGCCAGCCTTTAACGCCATTGCCGATAAACTCGCCGCAATCGGCCGCGGCGAAGTTAAAGTGAATTATCGCCTGCGCGACTGGGGCGTTTCACGCCAACGTTATTGGGGCACGCCTATTCCTATGCTAAACCTGGCAGATGGCAGCCAGGTACCCGTACCAGAAGGCCAACTGCCAGTGCGTTTGCCTGAAGATGTGGTAATGGACGGGGTAACCTCGCCGATTAAAGCCGACCCCAATTGGGCAAAAACCACCTATAACGGTGCTGATGCCTGGCATGAAACAGACACCTTCGACACCTTTATGGAGTCGAGCTGGTACTATGCCCGTTACTGCAGCCCTGATCACGATAAAGCTATGCTGGACCCGGCCAAAGCCAATTATTGGCTGCCGGTAGATCAGTATATTGGCGGTATTGAACATGCAATTTTGCACCTGTTATACAGCCGTTTCTTTCACAAATTACTGCGCGATGTTGGCTTAGTAAATTCTGACGAACCGTTTAAACGCCTGTTATGCCAAGGCATGGTGTTGGCTGAAACCTTTTATCGCGAAAGCGAAAATGGTGGTAAGCAGTGGTTCTCGCCGCAGGATGTTACTGTTAGCCGCGATGAAAAAGGCCGCATTTTAACTGCTGTGTTAAACAGCGATAACCAACCTGTTGTTGCCTCTGGCATGAGTAAGATGTCAAAGTCGAAAAACAATGGTATCGATCCACAGAAGGTTATCGACCTGTATGGCGCTGACACAGTGCGTTTATTTATGATGTTCACTGCACCACCAGAGCAAACATTAGAGTGGTCTGACTCAGCAGTTGAAGGTGCACACCGTTTTATTAAACGTATTTATGCCCTGGTTACTGACTTTGTCGCTGCTGGTAACGTGGGGACGCTTGACATAAACGCGTTGAATAATGATCAGAAAACCCTGCGCCGCGAGCTGCATAAAACCCTTGCCAAGGTGTCAGATGACATTGGTCGGCGCTACACCTTTAACACTGCTATTGCCGCCATTATGGAATTGAGCAATAAACTACAAAAAGCCAGTTTATCGACAGAGCTTGACCGAGCTGTGATGCAAGAAGCCGTTTTAGCGTTATTGCAAATGTTAAACCCAATAACGCCGCATGTAGCACAATACCTGTGGGCACAACTTGGGCAACAGCATGGCATTGAGCAAACGCCTTGGCCAGAAACTGACACTGCCGCCATGGTAGAAGACGAAAAGCTGGTGGTGGTTCAGGTAAACGGTAAAGTACGCGGCAAAGTCACGGTCGCCGCGGATGCCGATCAGGACGCTGTGCTAAATGCCGCAAAAACGGACGACAATGTTTGTCGCCACCTTGAGGGCGTTACAGTACGTAAAGTGATTTACGTACCGGGTAAATTGCTGAACCTGGTGGTGGGCTAGTATGGTCCGCTTCAGTGCAATGCGGCTGCTGCAATGTGGTGTGCTACTTAGTAGTATGTTGCTAAGTAGCTGCGGCTTTCATCTGCGCGGTGATTTACCCCTTAGCCATTTCCCGGCGATGCATGTTCAAAGTCAGCGTCATTCTGAACTAGCCTCGTTACTCAGCACCAGGTTGGAGCAAAACAATGTGCAACTGCTGAAAAGTTATCAGCAGTCTGCACCGGTACTACAACTCATTGACGACACCCTTGAGCGACGCACCCTGTCATTATTCCCTAATGGCCAGGTCGCTGAGTACGAGCTAATTTATAGAGTGCGCTATGCACTCACCATGCCTGAAGGTGAACCACAAAACTATCAATTTGAGCTGTTCCGCGATTATCAGGACGACCCAAACCAAGCGTTAGCGAAAGCCAAAGAGCTGGAATTGATGCTGGGCGAACTTCGCCAGCAGGCCGCCAACCGCATTATGCGTCAATTGTCCCGGCTGCATTGATGCGCATTGGGCAAGGTTGATGCAAAAACTGTATGCCAATCAATTACCCCAGCATTTAGCTGGTGCGCTAGCGCCCTGCTACTTGCTGTTTGGTGATGAACCACTGCAAAAACTTGAAGCCATTGACGCCATTCGCGCTGCAGCCAAACAAAAAGGCTTTGCTGAACGCATTAGCCTGACTGCCGATACGCAATTTGATTGGAATGAACTCAACAACGAGCTTCAAGCGATGTCATTATTTGCTGAAAAACGGCTTATTGAATTAGAACTGGCACAGCAAAAGCTGTCCACTGCAGCAAATGAACAGTTAAAAGCGCTTCCTCAGCAGTTACATCAGGACATTATTCTGCTTATTCATGGCGATCGCAGCCATAGCGAAGTCAGTAAGCTGGCCTGGTTTAAGCAATTGCAAAACCAAGCGGTACAAGTACCCGTTTATCCGTTGGATGAGCGTCAAAGTATGCAATGGTTAAAAGAACGCGCCCGACAACTCCAGCTGCAGCTCAGTAGCGACGCACTGACATTGTTACAACAGCACTGTGCGGGCAACCTTTTAGCTGCAAGGCAAGAACTGGAAAAATTGGCACTGAGTAATATTGACCAGCCGCTGGATGCCGCCTCACTTAGTCAGTTTTTAGCTGACCATTCAAACTTTACCGTGTTTCAGTTAGTTGATGCTATCTTGCAAGGCCAAACCCACGATGCGTTGCACAAGCTGCAGCGTTTGTGTCAGCAAGATGTCGAACCGGTGATTATCGCCTGGCAACTGCAAAAAGAAGTACTACAACTGCGACAACTGCAACAGGCTGAGCAGCACAACCTCAATAATCTCTTTAAAACGTTGGCTATCTGGCCAAAGCGCCAACCGCTGTATCAACAGGCGTTAAAACGGCTCTCCATTAACTGGTTGGACTATCTGCTACAAGAACTGGCAGCATTCGACCGGTTATATAAAGGAGGTCGCCTGAGTAATACTGACGTTGCACTAGCACACCTGGTTACCTTGTTTATTCAGCCAGTACCTAAAGCGTTTTCACTGCAACAACAGGCGGGATATGACTAAGCATATTGGCATTCTGGGGGGAACTTTTGACCCGGTACACCTGGGACACGTTAGCTGTGCTCGCTTCGTGCAGCAGCACTGTCAACTTGACGAAGTTAGACTAATGCCATGCCATTTACCTGCACATCGCGCCACACCTGGTGCAACCAGTGAACAACGCGCCGCTATGGTAACACTGGCGATACAATCTTACACAAGGCTTTCATTGGAAAGGCTGGAGCTGGACAAGCAAAGCGCGTCTTACACCGCAGACAGTTTAGCATTGCTCACCCACCGCGAACCCAACAGCCGTTTCTACTTTATTATTGGCATGGATTCACTTTGCTACTTCCAACAGTGGAAAGACTGGCAAGGTATTTTAAAGCAGGCCCATATTTTGGTATGCCAACGGCCAGGATATAGCGCGGCAGAGGGTGATGCGCCATTCCTATTGCAGCACTATGGCATCAACAATGTAACGTCGCTGAAACAGGTTAGTGCCGGTAAAATTTTACTGCTTGATAACCCACTTCACGCCATCAGTGCCAGCCATATTCGTCAACAACTTGTTAGCGCTAACCCAGGCACTGACACTTTAGATCCTGTCGTATTGAACTATATTGCTACACAACAACTCTATCAGGCGTAAGAGCTATCGCCAGACGTAAACTATGCTAAAATGCCGCTTTTTTAAGGTGCAGAGGATTTAGGGTGCAAACATCCGAGTTAGTAAGTTTTGTTCAAGACAAAATTGACGATATGAAAGGCCGTGATATTGTTGTGTTAGATGTCCGTGGTAAGTCTAGCGTAACAGAGTTCATGATAGTGTGTTCAGGCACATCTAATCGACATACTAAATCAATTGCTGACTATGTTGCGGCAGAAGTTAAAAAAGCCGGTATTAATGCGCTAGGCATTGAAGGCCAAAGCTCTGGTGAGTGGGTTTTGCTAGATTTGGACGACGTAGTTGTGCACGTCATGCTGGAAGAAAGCCGCAGCTTTTACCAGCTGGAAAAACTTTGGGGTGCTTAAACCAGTATGAAGTTAATACTGATTGCTGTAGGCAGTAAAATGCCAGCTTGGGTACAAAGCGGCTACGACGAATACGCCCGCCGCTTTCCGCGCGATATGGCGTTGGAATTAATCGAAATACCCGCGGGGAAACGGGGTAAAAACGCTGATATTAAACGCATTCTTGAACAAGAAGGTGAAAAAATGCTGGCGGTTGTGCCGCGGGGTAGCAAAATAGTGACACTGGAAGTAACCGGTGATAACTGGAGTAGCCCACAGCTGGCCAGTAAGTTAACCGACTGGCAACGAGATGGCCGTGATGTCTGTTTGCTGGTTGGCGGACCAGAGGGTTTGGCACCAGCGTGTATCGCTGCCAGTGAGGCTAAATGGTCGCTGTCTGCGCTAACACTGCCTCACCCGATGGTGCGAGTCGTACTGGCAGAAAGTTTGTATCGGGCATGGAGCATTTGTACTAACCATCCTTATCATCGCGAGTAAAGATGTTAAAAAAGCGCGTTGCCATCCAGGATTTCGCTGCCGAAACCAGACTGTTTAACCACAGGGCTGTGGTAGCAATGTTAGTTGTTGCGATACTGTTTTGCGTCATTATCTTTAACCAATATCAGTTGCAGATAGTCTCGTATCAAGACTATCAAACCCGCTCTGAAGGTAATCGCATTAAAGTTATGCCGATGGCACCAAATCGCGGTCTAATCTACGATAGAAGTGGTATTTTACTTGCGGAAAACCGGCCGGTTTTCTCACTGGAGCTGGTACCTGAACAAATCAAAGATATGGATGCGGTGCTTTCAGCACTGGCTCAGTTAATTGATATTACACCAGAGCAAATAGAGTCATTCCTCAAGCATGTCAAAGCACAGCGCCGCTTTAATAGCATTGCATTAAAAGAGCAACTCGACGATACCGAAGTTGCCATACTTGCTGCGAATCAACACCGTTTCCCGGGTATTACGGTAGAAGCCCGTTTAAGCCGCCATTATCCGTTTGGTGATCTGTTTACTCATGCGCTAGGCTACATTGGCAAAATAAATACCCGTGAACTGCAACAACTTGATGAAGATGGTGAGGCCGCTAACTATGCCGCCAGCCGCGATATTGGCAAAATTGGTCTGGAACGTTTTTACCAGCGTGAGTTACATGGCACCATGGGTTACCAGGAAGTTGAAGTTAATAACCGTGGCCGGCTAATCCGGGTATTGCGTTCAGTTCCTGCAGTGTCTGGACAAAATATTCATCTGGGACTAGATGTTGGCTTACAACTCACTGCTCAGCAAGTGCTAAAAGATCAACGTGGCGCTATTGTGGCGATGGACCCGCGTGATGGTGCAGTATTGGCGTTTTATAGCAACCCAAGTTACGATCCTAACCTGTTTGTCCACGGCATTAGCTCAACCAACTACAATGCACTGCTGCACTCGCGCGACAAACCACTGTTTAACCGGGTAACACAAGCTACCTACCCTCCGGCGTCAACGATTAAACCACATCTCGCATTACTCGGCCTTGAAACGAATACCATTACACCCAGCAGTAAAATTTGGGACCCGGGATATTTTATGCTGCCAAATGTCGACCACCGCTTTCGCGACCACATAAGCTGGGGCCATGGCTGGGTAGATATTTACACTGCGGTGATGAAGAGCTGCGATACATTTTTCTACGAATTAGGGGTAAAACTCGGCATTGATCGTATCTCTGAATACATGGGAAAAATGGGTTTTGGTGAAAGAACCGGCATTGATATTTTTGAAGAAAGTAGCGGCATTATGCCATCTCGCGGCTGGAAGCGCGCCAGACACAATCAGCCTTGGTATCTCGGTGATACCGTGCCGTTAAGTATTGGCCAAAGTTACTGGACGACGACCCCACTGCAATTGATTGTTGCCACGGCCGTAATATTAAATGAGGGGCAGTTGGCTACGCCACATCTGGTAACTGCTTTTAGCGATGAACAAAACTCCACTTTTCACTCACCACCATTACAACCGGCAATAGAAGTTGTAGACCCAAATAACTGGCAGGTGGTAAGAGATACCATGCATCGCACAGTGAAAGACATCGGAGGCACGGCACACAAAGCGTTTATTGGTGCCAGCTATGATGCGGCAGGTAAAACAGGCACCGCACAGCTAGCCGCCATTGCCCAGGATGCAAAATATGATGCCAAGGCGATAGATGAACGGTTGCGGGATAATGCTATGTACATTGGCTATGCGCCTTACGACAACCCAAGTATTGTTATCGCTGTAGCATTAGAAAATGCCGGTGGCGGTGGCAGTAATGCGGCGCCGATAGCACGGCATATGCTGGACTATTACTTTACCGCCGGAGTAAACGCCAATGAATGAACAGTTTGACAGCTCAGCCAGACAAAGCAGGCTGGCGCTGTTCCACATTGACGGCCCCTTACTGCTCGGATTAATGCTACTGATGGGCTTTGGCCTAATGATCCTCTACAGTGCCTCAGGCCAAAATATGATCATGATGAAAGCTCAGCTTATTCGTCTTGGCGTTGCCCTGGCGGTGATGGTAGCTATTGCGCAGGTTAAGCCTCAAACCTTGAAGCGCTGGTCATTGCCGCTTTTTATTGCCGGCTTAGGCTTATTAGTTGCCGTGTTATTGGTTGGACACGTGGGTAAAGGTGCCCAGCGCTGGTTAGATTTAGGCTTTATGAAGTTTCAACCGTCAGAAGTAATGAAGCTGGCCGTTCCAATGGCCGTGGCATGGTTTATCTCGTCGCACAATTTACCTCCCAGACTATGGCATTTGTTGGTGGGTTTTCTCATGTGCGCTATTCCCACCTTACTTATTGCCAAACAACCCGATTTGGGTACCTCTATTTTAATTGCTACTGCGGGTGTGTTTGTGTTGTTTATGTCCGGCATGAGTTGGCGCATTATTATTTTTGTTGCTGGCGTAATTTCGGCATTTTTACCGGTCTTGTGGATTTTTTTGATGCATGACTACCAACGTCAACGTGTCCTCACTTTTCTTAACCCGGAAAGCGATCCACTTGGCTCTGGCTACCACATTATTCAATCAAAAATTGCTATTGGCTCAGGTGGGTTAGAAGGTAAAGGTTACCTACAGGGCACACAGTCACAACTGGAATTTTTGCCTGAACGCCACACCGATTTTATCTTTGCCGTGGTAAGTGAAGAAATGGGGTTGCTGGGCGTGCTGGTTTTGTTAGGTGTCTATCTGTTTATTATTGCCCGTTGCATGTTCATTTCTACTCAGGCACAAGAGAATTATAGTAAGTTAGTTGCGGGGAGTTTTACCCTGACATTTTTTGTCTACGTATTTGTTAATATCGGTATGGTATCGGGCTTGCTACCGGTTGTGGGAGTGCCACTGCCGCTGGTAAGTTATGGCGGTACCTCTATGGTAACTTTGATGGCTGCTTTTGGGGTAATAATGTCTGTCTGTACACATAAACGCATGTTGGCAACGCCATGATGAAATACTTGTGGGTAGTGCTTTGCCATCTCTGTCTGCTGTCGGCATGCAGCAATACACGTGATAATGCTCAGAGCCGCGCCAGCGAGCCTAATGCCGGTCGTTATCAACAAAGCAAAGACAGCATTCCCAAGCGACTCCCAACCTTATTGGAAATGACTGACCCAACGCCTCAATCTGAACCGCTTAGTCGAGGCGGCAACAAGCCATATAATTTATTTGGCCAAGATTACACGCCATTAATTAGTGCTGTAGATCATACTGAAGTTGGCATTGCGTCTTGGTATGGTAATAAATTTCACGGCCATCTGACATCAAATGGTGAAACCTACAACATGTTTTCTATGACAGCGGCCCACAAAACGCTACCGCTACCGTCATACGTTAAGGTAACTAATCTGGATAACAAACAAACTGCCATTGTAAGAGTTAATGACCGCGGCCCGTTTCACCCCAACCGCATTATTGACTTATCCTATTCTGCTGCCAACAAGCTGGGGATGCTACAACAAGGTACAGCCAGAGTTCAGTTAGAACTGTTACAGTCGCCGGCCATGCTGGCACAGACAACACCTGTCGAGCCATGCTATATTCAGGTCTTTGCCAGCGTCGACAGCAATAAGCTTTCGCAATTGCAGCAAGAACTGAAGCAGCAACAAGCATTGCCGTCTGAAGTTCGCCCTGCCAGTGGAATTTTTCGCTTGTTGGTGGGTCCGATACATGACAAGCAACAGGCTCAACGCTGGCTAAGTCAATTGCGTACGGGAAGTTTCCCATCA
>Ga0100394_1000494_pt1 | contig 32981 bp, 24 predicted proteins | sample CryGeymeta201518_FD_81549 | JGI IMG/M metagenome (GOLD analysis project Ga0100394, IMG submission 81549) | Groundwater microbial communities from Crystal Geyser aquifers in Utah, USA - Crystal Geyser metaG 2015-18 | ecosystem: Environmental > Aquatic > Deep subsurface > Groundwater | place: USA... | reverse complement strand
TAACTTGAGTTGTGAAAAATTTTTTCATATAGAAAAGTATAAGTTTGATGATTAGACACTTCAAAAATATACTTTTCTTTTTTTTTATGCAAAATTTACCTTTTTAGTAGGGTAGAGTAGAATATATTAACAAAATCATAATAATAAGCTGACTAAAATTTATTGAATAATTTTGCTATAAAATTATCTTTTTATCAGATTTAAGGTAAAATTAAGCCTCTATTTAGTTAGTTAATGATTTTATGCTAAATTGTGGAGTGCTTTATCTCAGAAGTAGGCACACTTATTGCAAATTTGCTAAACGAGTGCGAGTACAAACAATGAATGACTATTTTTTAATCTTATGTAACCAAGTTTATACAAGTATCACATTCATAATTAAAGCAGAAATACTAAATCGCCTTTTTCTGTTTGCTTTTAATTATCAAAAAATAAAAATTATAGCCTTAGCGTATGAAAATCTTAACTCTCTGTCTTGCAGCAGCCTTATCTATCAGTTCTACTGTTTCATTTTCTGCTCCTTTTCTAAAGCCTACCAAAAATCTTGATAATTCTACTACTAGTAATTCTGTCATAGCTTCTTATAATAGGACAAATAAACTTGCTTACAAATCAATAGGAGATAAAGGTTTTGATGCTGCCAATACTGTCATAAAATGTAAAGACGGAAACTTTGTACTTTTAGGTCGTACAGACTCGTATGGCGCAGGTGATATGAATATAAGTGCTATAAAAGTAGATGCAAGTGGAAATATTCTTTGGAATAAAAACTATGGTGCAGAAGAAAGTGAAGAGGGATATGCAGGGTTAGAAACTGCCGACGGAGGTTTTATTTTTGCAGGTTATTCAGACTCCTATGGCGCAGGTTCGGATATAAAAGATGGCTGGATAGTTCGTACTGATGCAAAAGGAGTTCGTATTTGGGACAAAACATTTGGTTCTAATCAAAGTATAGATGAAATTTATAGCATTGTTCCTACTGATGAAGGAAATTATATGATATTAATGAATAGTATTCCTATCGAAACAGGAAAAAGCGATATTATACTATTAGAGATTGATGACAAAGGAGAAACAATTTGGAAAAAAAGTTTTGGAGGAAAAAGCAGCGAACAAGGAAAATCATTAGCCAAAACAGAAGACGGTTATTTAATTGCTGGTCATGTAGAAGGCGAAATGATGACAAAATGGGATATGCTTTTGATACACGTAGATAAAAAAGGAACAAAAAAATGGGAAAAAACCTACGGTGGTGGAGATAATGAAATGGCAAATGTAGTAAAAGTAATGCCTTCTGGAAATATCCTAATTGCTGGGTATTCTTATACCTATGCAGAGGGAAGCCACGATGCATGGGTAGTCTGTACAGACAAAAACGGAAAGAAAATTTGGGACAAAAATTTTGGTGGATTAAGTACAGACGAAACATTTGATATTTTGGTTACTACTAATTCCGAAATTATCTTGATTGGTTATACTGATATTTACAAAGCTGATGAGTATGGAAACAATGTTAGTGTGCTTTCTAATGAAATTATGATAAATAAATTAGATGCAAAAGGAAACGAAATTTGGACAAGAACACTAGGAGGAGAAAAAGACCAAGTAGCTAAAGCAGGTGCAATGACTGATGACGGAGGTTTTGTTTTGGTTGGTTATACAAATGAAAATATGGACACCAAAAATGTAGATATGCTTATCTTGAAAGTATCTGCTGATGGAAAATAAAAATAAATTATAATTTGTTTTTATCGTCAAAAAGAATAGATTTACCGAATTTCTCATTATGTTAATAGTGGGAGGTTCGGTTTTTGTACGTTTTTCTATAAATTTAAAAACTACTTTTAAGCGTATCGAATAGATAGAGGTTTTGAAGTACAAGAACAATAGAAAATTTTGACCTAACTCAAAAAAACAGTTCGAATAGAATTTTTAATAATTTAGCGAGAAAACGTAGGAGAAACAAGATGGGAAACAAGCACAAAGCAACCTCAAATTATTCATTTCATTTATTTGTAGATAAAATAAAAATGAGCAAAAATATTTTTTTTGTTCCCTTTTTCTTTGTCTTAATAGCAACCTTTGCAGTAAATAATTATTTATTTGCTCAAGATTTTGATTCCCCTAAAAACCTAAATACAGAAAATACAAATTCATTAGCTCCTACTTCTACCATTGTAAAAGGAAAATTATTCGCTTATCAACTCAAAAAAATAGAAACTCAAAAAAGCAAAACTGTTACTCAAAAAGAAAAATTAGTAGCCAATCTAACTGTCAGAAATCTTCGAACACAAGAACAACAAAAACGAGTTTTTTCGCCTGATACCATTACTGGAAGTTATTTTATGTTTCTTTTGCCTGATGAGCGTTACGAAATTAGTATTCAAGTAGAAGGTTTTCGCCCTTATGTCATTGTTATTTTTATTCCTCCCCAAACTTTCATTTATGAACTAAATAGGGATATTATTTTCGAACCTATTATGCTTTTGGAGCAGCAAATAGGACAACATAATTTTTTTGAAACTCGCTCCCAAAACCTAACTAATTATTACGATTCGGCAGCTCTGCACAATTACGATAAAGATAGATTTGAAGTATTGAGAGAACTCATAGATTATACAATGGCAAAAGGAAATGTTGATGCTTTTGATAGTTTGGAACGTATTACAGTAAATGAAATTTCTCCAAAAACATCTGTGCAATATGTTTCTTCTCAACTAGAACCAACAGATAACTTCAAACCTATCTTTGATAAAATTAAAGAGAGCTTTTCACATGGTTCTTGGGAATATATAGACGAATTTTATGCTAGACAAAGCACAGGAAACACCTATTACACAGAAGCAAAAAGTATTTCTACTTCTGAAAAAGAAAATCAAAAAACTATCGTAACTCATTTTGTCGTTTTTGATGGAAAAAGTGCAAAACGACTTACTAGAGAACAAAAAGGCAAATTAAAACAAGTAGCTACATTTCTAAATAATGACCCAAGATTAGCCATAGAAATTTTTGGACGAACCTATTCAGAAGATAAAGAGGCACAAGATGATTCAGAAAGTCGCCTCAAAATGTCTGCAAAACGAACCAAGCAAGTTTATAAATATCTAAAAAGACGTGTAGATGACAAAAGTAAATTTCACTATATCGTTTATGGAATGAGCGAAAAATTAGATGATGCCGTTTTGGAACAAACTATAAAAGACCAAAATCAGAAGAAAAACGAAAATAATACAGATAAAGAAGAATTAATTTTGACACAAATTCCACCAAAAGCGCCTAGAGTAGAATTAGTTATTAGTTTAGAATAATTTTTTAGTTATTTTTGAATAAGATTTAAAAGCACATTTGTTTGTGCTTTTTTTGTTAAAAAAATTCAATTTATAACACTAATTTTATGAAAACTGTTTCTCTAATTTCGTTCATTCTATTTTACTTCTCTATTGTGTCAAGTTCTTTTTCACAAATCAACCAAGGATTAGAGGGCAAACTTTATCAAAAAGCTGCTCAAGAATTCGAAAAACATTATAATAATTCTGATTATGACAGCATTTTTGAAATGTATGGAGTAGGAATGAAAGGTGCTTTACCTTTAGACAGAAGTACAGAGTTTTTTTCAGGGTTATTTACACAAGTCGGAAAGATAACAAAACGAGAGTTTTCTAGATATGATAATGGAACGTATGCTGTTTATAAAACCAATTTTGAAAGAGCTATTTTAGGATTGAATATTTCTGTAGATAACGAAGGAAAAATAAATGGATTATTCATTAAGCCTTTCGAAGAAAAAACAGATTTACCAAAGCCAAAGCGCAACAAAACAAAACTCATTTTACCTTTTGAGGGGCAATGGAATGTATTTTGGGGAGGAGATAATGAAGAACAAAATTATCATGTAGTAAGTCAATCACAAAAAAATGCGTTTGATTTGGTAATTCAGAAAGAAGGAAAAAGCTATAAAACAGATGGACAAACAAATGAAGATTATTATGCTTTTGGAAAAGAAATTTTTGCTCCTTGTGATGGAGAAGTTGTTTTGTCAGTAGATGGAGTAAAAGATAACAAAATAGGACAGATGAATACGATGTTTGTTTCAGGAAATACAGTTATCATAAAGACTCCCAACGATGAATATTTGTTTTTTGCTCACTTCAAACAAAATTCTATCAAAGTAAAACAGGGACAAAAAGTAAAACAAGGAGAATTGTTAGGTCTTTGTGGAAATTCAGGTAATTCTTCCGAACCTCATTTGCATTTTCATATTCAGAATACAGAAAATTCAGAGCAAGCAACAGGAATAAAGTGTTATTTTGATAAAATTTTGGTAGATGGAAAAGAAAAAGAAGATTATTCACCTCTCAAAAATGAAGTAATTGAGAATATGAAATGATATGATTTTTGACTTATATTTTTCGTATCTTTATTTAAAATTATTGACTATCAGATAGGTTAATCGCTCCAAAAAATGAGGGTTTTCACGTTTATTCAAGGAAATTTAGCTACGGAGTAGTGTAATATTGGTAGAAATATAATTTCTTACCTATAAAAAAGCCGTGTAGCTGCGTAATATTGAAGTTTCGCCCTACTAAAAATGACAATATTAAGCAGCTACGCAGCTAAAAACCAAAAAATGTCCAAATTAGATGCGATTAAACTAACTATCAGATTAAAATAGCAATTCACTTAAATTTCTTCTTCCTAAGAAAGTAATCTGTGTAATTCTGATTTTGCATTACTTCTAACTTCATACTTCTAAAATCTAAATTGGCTCAAAATGTACGACAAAGACTATAACAAACTTCCTACAAGAAAAACACCTGACCCAAAACCAATTGGGGAAGCATTGAAAGCATTTTTAGACGCTCAAAAATGGAGTGTAAAGTATGAAAGCAATAGATTGAAAGTAGATTGGGCAAAAATTGTAGGCGATTTTGTAGCACAGCAGACCGAAAAAGTAGAAATAAGAAACAAAAAAATATTTATTCGTGTTTCTCAACCTACTTTGAGATATGAATTATTGATGCAAAAAACATCAATTATTTATCGTGTCAATTCTCATTTTGGAAAAAGAATTATAGAAGAAGTCGTTTTACTGTAGCTTACGCTTTAGCATGAGAAAAACGTACCTTAGACTTTAGTCTAAGCTAAAAACACACAAATTTTCAAGAAAAATAAATCTTTTTGCAAAAAAATAAAGTTTATAAAACCTTTATCTCAATTTTTTGTTATATTTTTGCAGTATCAAAATTATTTAGACTAATTACAAACAAGGTAGTTTAAACCAGCTAGTAACACCAAAACTGCTACTTACCCAAAAAAAATTATGGCAGAAGCAAAACAAACCGAGCAAGAACTTTTAGAAGACATCACAAATTCGGATTATAAATACGGATTTGTTTCAAATATAGAATCAGATAAAGCAATTAAAGGTCTTACAGAAGACACCGTTAGATTCATTTCTGCAAAGAAAAATGAACCTGAATGGCTTTTGGAATGGCGTTTGGAGGCTTTCAAAAAATGGCAATCTATGCCAACTCCGAAGTGGGCAAACTTAAAAATGCCTGAAATAGATTTTCAAGAAATTATTTATTACGCTGCTCCTAAAAAGAAACCTCAAGTAAACAGTCTTGACGAAATAGACCCAGAACTTTTGGCTACTTTTGATAAATTGGGAATTTCTTTAACAGAACAAAAACGCCTTTCTGGTATAGCTGTCGATGTTGTTATGGATAGCGTTTCGGTAGCCACTACTTTCAAGGCGAAACTTGCCGAACTAGGAATTATTTTTTGTTCGTTTAGTGAAGCCGTTAAAGAATACCCAGAGCTTGTCAAAAAATATTTGGGTTCGGTTGTTCCTGTGAGTGATAATTATTTTTCTGCCTTGAATTCGGCTGTATTTAGTGATGGTTCTTTTTGTTATATTCCCAAAGGTGTTCGTTCGCCAATGGAATTATCAACTTATTTTAGAATCAATGAAGCCAACACAGGACAGTTTGAAAGGACTTTGATTGTTGCAGAAGAAGGCTCTTATGTCAGTTATTTAGAAGGGTGTACTGCTCCTCAACGAGATGAAAACCAACTTCACGCTGCCGTAGTAGAGATTTTTGCTCACAAAAAATCAGAAGTAAAATACTCAACTGTTCAAAATTGGTATCCAGGTGATAAAAATGGAAAAGGTGGAATTTATAATTTCGTAACCAAACGAGGAATTTGTTTTGGAGATGATTCCAAAATTTCTTGGACACAGGTAGAAACAGGCTCAGCAATTACATGGAAATATCCGTCTTGTATCTTAAAAGGCAATAATTCAATGGGAGAATTTTATTCTGTTGCTGTTACTAAAAATTACCAACAAGCAGATACAGGAACAAAAATGATTCATATTGGCAAAAATACAAGAAGTCGTATTGTTTCGAAAGGTATTTCTGCTGGTTACAGTCAAAACTCATATCGTGGTTCGGTGGATATTATGAAACGAGCTATAAATGCACGTAATTTTTCTCAATGTGATTCGCTTTTGATTGGCGACTTGTGTGGAGCGCATACTTTTCCGTATATAAATGCAGAAAATAGCAGCGCACAAATCGAACACGAAGCTACTACTTCAAAAATTGGAGAAGACCAAATTTTCTATTGTAATCAAAGAGGAATTGACTCTGAAAAAGCTGTTGCACTTATTGTAAATGGCTATTGTAAAGAAGTTTTGAATAAATTACCAATGGAATTTGCCGTAGAAGCACAAAAATTATTAGCCCTTTCTTTAGAAGGAAGTGTTGGGTAATTTTTATACTAAAATTGATTAAAGAATCCTATTTATGAAAGAATCCTATCAGAATTATTTTTGATAGGATTTTTTGATTTTGAAACTATTTGAAATCTAGTTATTTAGAAATAGTAAAACCAATCACTAAAATATCATCAATTTGTCGGTTATCTCCTATCCAATTTTTGAGAGTATTTTCTAAGAAGTTTTCTTGTTCTGAAAAAGGAAGTTTTGAGGCTTCTAATAGCGTTTCTCTAAATCTTTTCGTTGTAAACTTTCTATCCTTATCTCCTCCAAATTGGTCTTGAAACCCATCAGAAAATAAATAAAAACTTGTATTATCTTCTATTGGAATAGTATGGGTCAGAAATGGTCGATGGGTAGTTTGATTTTTAATAAGATTTCCTCCAATAGAATGTTTATCTCCTTTTATTCTTTTGAGTTCTCCATTTTGTATATAAATAAGAGGGTTTTTTGCTCCTGCATATTCTACGGTTTGCTCTTCCATATCATAAACACAAAAAGCTGCGTCCATTCCATCTCGTATTTGAGTATCGTTTTGTCGTAAAACTTTTACGATTCCTTCATCTAACTTATCCAAAATATGAGATGCTCTCGTAACTGACTTTGACTCAACAATTTCATTCAATAAATCATTTCCAATTAAAGACATAAAAGCACCTGGAACACCATGACCTGTACAATCAATTGCCCCCAATATTACCTTCTTATTTATCTGTTTAAAATAATAAAAATCTCCAGAAACAATGTCTCTAGGCTTAAAAAACACAAACGAATTTTTAAAGACACTTGAAATCTCATCCAAACTAGGCAACATAGCCTGTTGTATGCGCTTTGCATACGTGATACTGGCTGTAATATCTTGATTTTTTTGTTGTATAATAATATTTTGTTCATTCAATCGATCAAGATTTACAGAAAGTTCTTCATTTACTACATGTAACTCTTCGGTACGTTCTACCACTCGTTCTTCTAGTCTTTTATTTTGCGTTTCAATAAATTTTCTATGTTCCTCTGATTTATGATACATTTGTGTTTGTAGTTCAGCTTGTTTTTTCTTGTAAAAATCTATCTTATCTGCTAATGCAACAGAAAGCAATACCATTTCTATTGCAGAACCAAATAGAATACTACTAGAGGTAAAACTATTATAAGGAATAATACTAGCTCCTGCCAAAACAAATAATAAAACACCTAAAAGGTAAAAAGTCCAAGCCAAAATAATATATTTGGCAGGTTTATAACCTTTATAATATACAAAAATAGCAGCAGCTAATGCATTTAAAGTAGAAACAGCTCCTATAGCTTGGATAATAAAAGTAGCTATTCCCTTAAAACCAATAATACTTGCCAAACCACCTAAAGCAAAAATGACAGTTATTACATACAAAATAATATGAAAGAAACGAGAATTCTTTTTAGTATCAAGAAAGTCTATCAAAAATAAACCTGCAAAAATACCTGATAAGGAATAAAGAACAGGATTATATTTATTTAATTCGGGCAAATCAGACCATAAAAATTCAAATCCATGAGTGCGTAATTGTGCCATAGCCAAGCCAAAAAACACAAGATAAGCTACATAATAAACATAACCTCGCTCTCTCAGTCTGAGAAAAATAAAAAAGTTATAGAAAAACATAACCACAACAAATCCATAATACATTCCTTCAGCTATATCTATATTATGATCTCTTTCTAAATAATAAGTTATGGGTGCAATATGAATAGGAGCATGGAAATAATTACTTTCTAAGCGCAAATAAATCGTAGTTTCTTGGTTTTTAGGAAGATTAAGAGGAATTATAAATCTATCTGTCTGAATTATTCGATCTTTAAAAGGCAAGGAATAACCTAAATTTATTTTTTCAAAACTAGATGAGTTATTTTCTTTTGGTATAAAAACCTCAATATCCACAAGTCCATCTCCTACCTCTAAGTACCATTCTGTTTTAGTAGAATTATTTTGAAAAGGAATCTTGAACCACAATACATTTAATCCATTGTTTAGAGTTATCAATTCTTTTTCTGATACTTTGAAGTCAGCTTTTTGTATAACTTCTATACTTTGTTTCACTCCCATTTTTTCTTCAAGTAAACCAATTTTACTTGTAATGTTATATTCTTTATTAGCCTCTTTTAATATAATGGAAGGTACAGATTGTGAAAATGCAGAAGAATAAATACCTAAAAAAAACAATAATACTATAAAACTAGCTGTATATTTTTTCAACCTAAAAATAGAAGTGTCGAAAATATTTACATATAAATCTATATAATAAACCTGTTTCAAAGCAGTAGTAGAAGAAAATAGTAGTTAGATAAAGTTCAAGATGTTTCAAATTAATAAAAAGTAGCCACAAAAACAATCAATAATTTTACTTTTTTATGATGTTGAGAATGGAATCTACTGTAGAAATACAAAAATTATTAGCTCTTTCTTTAGAAGGAAGTGTGGGATAATTTCTTACAAAATTGGATTTATAAAAAGCCTATCAAAAACTAACTATTGCTTTTGATAGGCTTTTTTAATAGACTTTGCAAAATGTATATAATTGTAAAAAACTATTTTTTAAAAAATATAATTTGTATTTTAATCTGTGTAATTCGTAAAATTAGTGTTCTTATAAAAGTAGAGTTTGTCTTCCAATCCGTTTTATTAGTCAAATCTGTGTTCTTTTAAAAAAGTAGTCTAAACATACCTCAAATCTACAGAAAATTTTTCTGGATACTTTCCTTTTTTGTCTTTATAAAAATCCATTATTTCTTTTAAGTCAGCTTCCATATCATCACTAGGTATAATAAATTTGGTAACTCCTGCTTCTCTTTTTTGATAATCCAAGTACCCCAACACAATCGGAACATTTGCTAATTTGGCAGCGTAATAAAAACCCATTTTCCATTCGGTTACTTTATTTCGTGTAGCTTCAGGTGTAAAGACAACGGCTAGTTTTTCATTTTCTGTAAAAAGATTTGCCATAGCTTGTACCATAGAAGGACGTTCTTCTCCTACTATTTTTGGTCTTCTATCTATTCCTATTGCGCCCATATTCAATAGCATTTTACCAAAAGGAGGCTTTATCCATTCTTTTTTAATAGTAAAACGCCAATTTATTTTTGCAATATCAAACCAAGCAATCGTATAAATTGCGTCCCAGTTGGTAGTATGAGGAGAAGCTATCAAAACACAACGTTCTAATATTTCTTGAGTAACTTCTTGACTACGAACAATTTTCCAACTCCGAAGACGAAATAAAAAACGAAAAAGAGCAAGTATCATTATTTTTAATTATTAGTGTTTGATTGTTAGTTATTAATGAATGAAATAGAACAGTAAGTAAACGGACACCTGCCAAAGCAGCGAAGCTAATTTAAAATGGATAATTGATAATTACATAAAGCATTGATTATCAATTTATTACATCAAAAAATAAGATGCATTAATTTTGTACGATTACTTAATACATGGTTCAAAGTTACTTATTTTCAGAATTTTATTTTTACAAAAATAGTTAATAAAATTACTTTTCTTTTCTTTTATCGTATTTTGAGAGTTGCCAAAGTAATAATTACAAGCAAAACTCCTACAATCCAAAAACGAGTAACAATTTTTACCTCATGATAGCCTTTCTTTTGATAATGGTGATGAAGAGGTGACATCAGAAAAATACGTCTGCCCTCTCCAAATCTCTTTTTGGTATATTTAAAATAAGCTACTTGCATCACAACCGAGAGATTTTCTATCAAAAATATCCCACAAAGAATCGGAATCATAAGTTCTTTTCGTAGTGTAATTGCCAAAACGGCAATAATTCCACCGAGGGACAAACTTCCTGTATCTCCCATAAAAACCTGTGCTGGGAAGGAATTGTACCACAAAAAACCAATACACGCCCCCATAAAAGCAGCACAAAAAATCACGACTTCGCCTGTATTGGGCAGATACATAATATTGAGATAATCAGCAAAAATTAAATTACCAGAAACATAAGCAAAAACACTTAAAGCTGTTGCAATAATTGCTGTTGTTCCTGCTGCTAGTCCGTCTAATCCATCTGTTAAGTTTGCACCATTCGAAACGGCTGTAATAATAAAAGTAACTACAATTATATAGAAAATAATCACTCCATATTCTCCCAAAAAGTCAGGTACAAGACTTCTATAATCCAATTCATTATTTTTGATAAATGGAATTGTCGTTTTTAAAGATTTTATATCAGTAAAAGCAGAATTTACATACGTTGTATAGTCATCAGCAGCATTCACACCTGTATTAAATTCTCGCATCAAAACGTCTGGATGATAATACATTGCCACTCCAATCAAAATACCAATACCTACTTGCCCAAGGATTTTAAACTTTCCAGAAAGCCCACTTTTATTTTTACGAATTACCTTTATATAATCATCTATAAAACCAATTATACCCAACCAAACCGTGGAAATAAGTAAAAGTAGAATATAAATATTATGAAGTTGAGCCAAAAGAAGTGTAGGAATAAGCGTTGCAGCCAAAATAATAACTCCTCCCATTGTAGGTGTTCCTGCTTTTAGATTTTCGCCTTTCAGTCCTAAATCCCTGACCGTTTCTCCAATTTGTTGTTTCTGAAGAAAACGAATAATTTTTTTGCCAAAAACAACACTAATCAAGAGCGACAAAACAGTACCCAGCATAGCACGAAAACTAATGTACTGGAAAAGACCAGCTCCAGAGAGCTCGAACTGTTCACGTAAAAAACGAAATAAATAATATAACATGAGAAAATACAGGAAATGAGTTATTAAGGGAAATAATTAAAGTTGCTTTAGTTTTTTGATTCTTCTAAAAAAATAAAGGAAATAGTGTTGTTCTGTTTGTTTAGCCAAAGTTCAAATTTACAAAAAAAAGCATTCTACCTCTAAAGTAAAATGCTTATTAGTAAAATATATCATTTGTCTATTTTCTACAAATTATCTAAACAAACGTTTTGGCTTAGTAAATGAAAAATAATAAGCAAAAAATACTCCAAGGGCATAAAATGCAATATCCACATATTCAAAACGGTCTTTCAAAAATCCCCACAAGTGAGATATATCAAAAGTAGTAAAAGTTTCTAGATAAGAAAGCTGAAAACTCTGTACAATCGGCTCAACGGCAGCTAGTGCATTTCCTACAAAAAAACCTAATATAGTAATCAAAATAGCCATTACTCCGAAGATAGGACGATGCCCTCTTCCTCCAAACCTCATTCCTAGAGCAGCTAAAAGCCCAACCAAAACTGCCATAAAAGCATAATGATGTTGTTCGATATATTCATCTATTAGCATTGTAGTTTTGCCCCATGTATAGGCTGCTCCTAATGCCCCGACTAAGGAGAGTATAATTCCTAAAAGTAAATTGGATTTGGATTTCATATTTGATAGGGAAGATTTTTTTGGTAAAGCAAACGACTCGTCAAGATAATCAGATTCTGTATCAATATCTTCTGAGGCATTTAATTGTGTGTTATTCTGATTAAACTCATCGGTTGAGCTAACCCACTCGTAATTTACTTCTAATTCTTCTAAAGGCAAAATAGAAGATTTGTCGAATGCAATCGGACTCTCATTTGGTAAATCTGAAAAAGAATCAAGTTTAGTATCTTGAAAAGATAAATTAGAATCTAGGTCTTGTTGTTTTCTTTCTAACTTTTTATCTTCGTTTGTTGGAGTAGTGTAATTCATACGAGTAAAATTATCAAATGAGAGTAGTAGTGTAAGAATGATAGAATTGTGTATTGAGTTAGCTTATGTTGAGTTAGCTTATTTTTATAAATTTTGAATAAATAAAAAAGAACTACCCTCAAACTTTCAAGAACTATACCTTTTTGATTACAACGCTTACACGCTATTCAATAGAATAAGCAAATCAAATACTAACTTCAAACGAGCAAATAAAGGTAAAATTTATGGGTAAAAATCAATTTTTTCTTGAAAAAAGACTTAAAAGGGCTGTTTTAAACTAATTTTGAATTTTATAAAGATAAAAATAAGTAGGCTACATTTGCAAAAAACCACACATACCAACTAAAGGCTAATCGATGAATGAATATTTCCACTCGGTAAATATATAATTATTTTAGATAAAAAAACAGAAGCAAAATACTCTTTTTTTGATATAAAAAACAAATCTATCTTAGCACAAAACCTCTTTTATCATTTATTCATAAGTATATTTTTACTAATTTGTCGAAACAATATCTATTTTTAGCATAAAACGCACACTTTTTGAATTAAGAGCAAGTACTCAATATTAATATTAATAATGAAAGGCTGACTCAACTTGCAATTCATTCTATACTCATCACTAAAAACTAATCACTCTTTAAGATTATGATAAAAAATTATTTTTATACAAAAACAGCTTTTATTTTTGGTTTACTCTGTCTGTTTGTATCTACCTTTTCTAGTAGTGCTTCTGCACAACAAGTCAGTGTTCCTGAAGATGTTTGTATGAACGGTTTCGAACAACAGCTTTATGCTTTGATTGATAGTTATAGAGCCGAAAATGAAGCACATACAATAGAAAAATCCAAAAAACTAACTTTTGTAGCCAAACTACATGCAAGAGATTTGTATCATAATAGAATTGATAAAGATTCTTGTAGTATGCAAAGTTGGTCAGATAAAGGATTTTGGAATGCCTGTTGTTTTAGTGAAAGAGATAACACAAAACAAGCCTGTATGTGGGACAAGCCTAAAGAAATCACAGGATACGGTGGAAAAGCCTATGAAGTTATTTATAATGGAGGAAGCGAACCCAAACGAATTATGGAGCTTTGGAAGGGAAGTTCTTTTTATTCAGATATTCTCAAAAACTCAGGTCGTTATGCTGACAAAGATTGGGCTGCTGTTGGAATCGGACAATATAAAAATGTAACTGTTGTTTGGTTTGGTGAAATAGAAGATGATGAAAAAGACCTTGAAAATTGTTCTGGTGCAGAACCTGAATACGATTTGAAAAATGGAACAACAAAAACTTCTGCAGATGTAGCCGATAATACTGACAATGGCGTAACTACACTTACAGGAGGCGAAGAAAATCCAGATGCAGATGGAGCAAACTCTAGCGCTAATACAGGCTTAGAAAGTGGAAAGTTTTATTTGATTTATGGAAGTTACTCAACACAAGAATATGCTGATGCAGCCGTTAGACAGCTTAGTGGACAGTTTCCACAAGCAAGAGTTATCACAACAAACGACAGCGACCGTTACAGAATTGCGCTTTACGAATACAGCTCCAAAGAAGAAGCAAGAAATGCTCAAAATGAATTAGATTATACCTATGTAGGTGCGTGGGTGCTGGCAGCAGAATAATTTTTTGAATCTATAATTTCATAAAACCTATTTGATTTTTACTCAATCAGATAGGTTTTTTTTGTGGTTTTGAAAATAATAGAAACAAGAGTTATCTAAAAAACGTAGTCATAAAAGAAAATAAATAGACTCAAAAAAGCATAAAAATGAAAAATACACTCACACTTACCAAAAAACAATCTCGTTTTTTAGAAGAAAATCGTCAAGACCCAATTACAGGAGATAGTTTTCAGCTAGGAGATAAAGTAGTTTTTTGTGCTGAATGCAAATCAGCTTTTTTGAAGGAAAGTTGGGAATATATGGACAACAAGCACTGCAAGCAATCAAAAACACTCCGAAAAATTCCTAAAAACAAAAGGTTAGCATTAAAGAAAATAGACAAAACAAATTATCAAATACCTTCAAGAACAGATTTGGTAACTTCTTGGGGAATAGATACAGTTATTTGGGGAATAATCGTTTTTTGAGTTACCTATTTTTTGGCTTCGAATGATTATTTGAATGATTATTTTGGAATTATTATAGCTGTTACACTTTTACTCAAAGACAATACTCTCATCTTTACTAGCGTAGGAAAAAAGTTGAGAAAAATATCCATTATTTATCTTACAACTAGTAAAAAAGCAAATCCTCTTTTATACCCTTTGCGCCATATTTTTTCTATGATTTTAGTGATTTTATTTTTGAATAAAAATATAAATTCGCTTAGAGGTTTCCTTGCTATTTTCTGTTGTATATGTTTGTTAGATTTATTAATAAACTTCGAAACAGGCAAAAGAATAATGGATTATGTTTTGGGAATAAGAACTATAAAAAATGATAGTTTAGAAGAAGTTTAGGAATAAGAAATGCAATGAACTACTACCCTAAAACACCTAATCACCTGTTAATCAATAAATTAAAGTCCTAATTTTTAATTAGCTACGCTGATTATTTCATAATTCGTAATTCGCTTCGTTGCCTTGGCAGGTTGTAATTATTCCCTATCTCCAAAGTGAAAGTTTCGAACAGGTTTGGCTCATCTGCTGAAACTCTCTATTTAAGAATTTTTCCATTACTTTTTCTTGAAATTCCATTCCTATTAAAATTAACATTCCACTTACATTACGTTCTTTAAAACGAACAATCGCTCCTACTTTCTGTTGTTTTTCGTTATACACATCAGCTACCACTACCTCAGCATTCGAATTTTGTAAATTGATTACTCGAAAAGCTGAAAGAATAAGTCCTTCTGAAAGATAGGTTTTGCTGGCTTCTCCGTATGCTTCATACGTAAAATTAGCAGCTTGTGCAGAAGATTCTATCCACAAAAGTTCGTGTAACCACAAATCAGCATCTTCAAACTCATAGGTATACAACAACGAGCCATCACCATAATCTTCTTTTTCTATCTCTTCGCCTGCACTTGCATTTTCATAGACAATACCTAAAGGTTCAAGATTTTCTATGGTTGTAAATAGTTTTCTTTCATCATCAGAGATGAGTGTTTGAGCAAAAACAGAAAAATTAAAAAATCCATTTACAAAAACAAAAAAGATAAAAAAGGCTACAAAATGAAAGAATTTATGAAAATGAGTAGTTTTAATCTGAACTAACATATAAATATTGTTTTTTAGTAGAGAGTAGATAGGATAGCACAAGATAGAATTTTCTTTTTTTAGCAAATTAAGCAAATACTATTCTATTTCTACATTTTTGATGAAAATTTACTACCAAATACCATTTTATAAGTTTTTAAACACAATTAGATTATTTAGGTTAATCTACTAAGTTGATTTTCTGTGTATATTTACGGAAGAAATTGCCTAAAGTATTGGGCATTTTAAGAAAATAGTCGTTGGTGGGGGCAACAACAACAATAGCATTTAGGTTCAATACTCATACATTGTCATATCTTCTAAACAGTTGCAAACCTGAAAAATATTTTCATCTTCAAAAGAATACAAATCTATTTATAATCTAATATATATGAAATTTTTTATTTTTTTTCTATCATTTTTTTTTCTTAGTTTCTCTTCTTTTTCTCAACGCAACACCGATGATTTTGACTATGAAACTCAATTTGTATATGGTATCAGCCTAAATACACAATCAGGTTTGATTGGTGGTTTTTCTTTTAGATATTCAAAAGCAATAAATGAAACGATGTATCATAGTTTTTCACTAGAAATGGTTGATGTCAGACATCCAAAAGAACAACGTCGCCCAAGCAGACTAACAGGAGAGTTTTTTGTACCTGGAAAACGTAATTTTTTGTATGTTTTGCGTCCTCAATATGGGCGTGAATGGGTGTTATTTAGAAAAGCAGAAGAACGTGGAATTCAAGTCAATGCGATTGGTGCGATTGGACCAACTATCGGAATTGTAGCTCCTTATATTATTGATTATCAGTTTACAAATGAGATAATCAGAACTGAACAATATGACCCAAATATACATACTTCTTTTGAAGCTGTCTTAGGAACAGGTTCTTTTGCTAGACGTATGTCAGAAGCCAAAATTCAATTAGGCGCAAGCCTTAAAACATCTCTAGCATTAGAGTTTAGTGCTTTTAAAGGTTCTCAAGTTGGTTTTGAGGCTGGAATGATGTTCGATGCCTATTCAAAAAAAATAGAGATTATGGGACTAGCAGAAAATAAACAAATCTATCCATCTGCATTTTTTACGCTTTTCTATGGAATCAGTAAATAAAAATGGTATAAGCTCAGTAAAAAGGCTTTCATAAAGTCCCATGGCATTCATTATCCATCGCCATACAAATAATATTTTTATTTATTAGAAAGAATAGCTATTTTTAGGTACAATTAAAAATAAAGTATGAAATATAACATCTGAACTGAAAATTGGTGTAACTAAAATAAAAAGTAATCCAATTTTCATATTTCATAATTTGCACCTGTTATTTTGTAAATCATACTTCTTACCTTATATTCTTCATGCCTGATAACCCTAATTTAATTGAAATAAATAACCTATCTGTATTCTTCAAAGGAGAAAACGGACATCATAAAGCTGTACAAGACGTAAATCTCAAACTCAAAAAAGGAGAAACAGTCGGTATTGTAGGAGAATCGGGTTCTGGAAAAACAGTAACTTCACTTTCTATGATGCGCCTTTTGCCTCGTGCACCGTATTGTACAACGGAAGGCGAAATTTTATTTAATTCAAGACAATACGGAGAGGTAGATATACTCAAAATGCCTTTCAATCAACTTCGCCATCTTAGAGGGAATGAAATTTCGATGATTTTTCAAGAACCCATGACCTCTCTAAACCCTGTTTTTACGTGTGGAAATCAAGTAATTGAATCTATTTTAAGGCACGAAGAGATAAACCCAAAAACTGCCAAAGAGCGAGTTATAAAACTTTTTGAAAAGGTTCATCTTAGCAATCCAGAGCGCATCTATAATGCCTACCCTCACGAAATTTCAGGAGGACAAAAACAGCGTGTTATGATAGCCATGGCACTTGCTTGTAATCCCCTTCTACTCATTGCAGACGAACCCACAACTGCGCTTGATGTAACTGTGCAGGCTGCTATTTTGGAGATTTTGAGAGAGCTGAGAGAAACGGAAGATATGTCTGTCGTATTTATTACGCATGATTTGGGTGTAGTAGCCGAATTTGCTGACAGAATTATTGTCATGTATCAAGGAAAAATTGTAGAAGAAGGTGCGGTTTGGGATATTTTTTCGAATCCTCAGCATCCTTATACAAAAGGACTTTTGGCGTGTCGTCCTCGTTTAGACTTGAAATTACGTGTTTTGCCTGTCGTTTCAGATTTTATGGCCACAGACGAACATGGAAATATTTCAGAAATTACAGAAGCAAAGTTTCAATCTGTTGGTCAAGCCTTGATGCTCAACTTTCAAAGTGAAGCTGAGCTAAGAAAACACCACGAAAGATTAGTAAAACAAACACCATTACTGCAAATAAAAAGCCTCACCAAAGAATTTGTCAAGACAAAAGGTTTTTTTTCTAATAAAAAAGAAATTGTAAGAGCTGTAAATGATGTTTCTTTTGATGTCTATCCCGGTGAAATCTTAGGTTTGGTAGGAGAATCAGGTTGTGGAAAATCTACTTTGGGAAGAAGTCTTTTAAGATTGGTAGAACCTACTTCTGGAGAAGTGATTTTTGAAGGAAAAAATGTATTAGGTTTGAATCCAAAAGAAATGAGAGCTATCCGAAAAGATATGCAAATCATTTTTCAAGACCCTTATGGTTCACTCAATCCTAGAATGACTATTGGAGAAATTATCATGGAACCGATGCGAATTCATTCTATAATGAGTAATGATAAAGAAAGAAGAGCTTACGTCATCGAACTTTTAGAAACTGTAAACTTAAATGCGTATCATTTTAATCGTTATCCTCATGAGTTTTCTGGTGGACAGCGTCAGCGTATCTGTATTGCTCGTGCGCTTGCTTTGCAGCCTAAATTTATCATTTGTGATGAGTCCGTTTCTGCACTAGATGTTTCTGTACAGGCGCAAGTTTTGAATCTTTTGAATGAGTTAAAAGAAAAATTTAATCTTACTTATATTTTTATTTCGCACGATTTGGCAGTTGTCAAGTTTATTGCTGACCGTATTTTGGTTATGAAAGACGGACAAATTGTAGAAACAGGTTTTTCAGAAGATATTTACGACAAACCAAAACGAACTTATACAAGAGAACTCATAAAAGCCATTCCAAGAGGAGATTTAGACACAATCAGAAGAATTATGCTTAAAAGAAAATTGCAAAAGTCTAGTTAAGGGTTGATTATTTTTTATTACAACCTTTTTTCTTTCCAAAATTGTAATATTACCACAGCAATACCTACTCATGAAGTATTAATGTGGCATACTCTTTAGAATGTGAACGTGTACCGTACCTTTTAGGGTATGAGAAATAAAAATAATATATGAATTTTTCTTTGTGGTTAGAAAGTTTTTCGATGGCACTTGGTGCATTAAAAAGTAATTTATTGCGAACTCTCCTTTCTCTTTTGGGCGTAACAATCGGTATTTTTGCTATTATTGGTGTGCTTACTTTTGTGGACGCTTTAGAAAAAGGAATCAAAGGCAGTTTGTCGTTTTTGGGAGAAAGTGTGATTTATGTTCAAAAAATGCCTTGGATTTTTGCTGCCGATTATCCGTGGTGGAAATATATAAATCGTCCAGATCCAAGTATGGAAGAATTCAATTTTTTAGAAAAAAATCTTACTCAAGCACAAGCTGTTTCTGTTTTTGCTATTCGTGGTGGTTTTACAGCGAAATATAAAAAAAATAGTCTTTCTGGTCTGACTGTTCAAGGAATTACATTTCAGCATAATATTGTAAGTGATATTCCTATCGAATATGGGCGTTATTTTACTCAAATTGAAGTAGATAGAGCCGTTGAAGTAGTTATTTTGGGAAATACAGTTGCACAAGATTTGTTTGGAGAAGAAAATGTAGAAAGTGCTATTGATAAAATTATTAAATTAAAAGGAAGAAAATTTAGAGTTATAGGAATTCTGAAAAAACAAGGCGATAATCTTTTAGATGCTCCCAGCAATGATAATATTACCATTATGCCTTATTATACGCTGACCAAAATGATTCCTGAAGGCAAAACAGGTATTAAACCTTCTATTTCCATAAAAGGATTTGATGATGACAAAGATTTACAAAATGTAGAAGGAGAAATTACAGGACTTTTACGCATAAAACGAGGACTACGCCCCAAAGAAGAAGAGAATTTTGCCCTCAACAGACCAGAACAATTTGCTGTTTTTTTAGATGGTGTAATTGGAGTTCTGACACTTGCAGGTTGGGTAATTGGTAGCTTTTCGATTTTGGTAGGAGGTTTTGGAATTGCAAATATTATGTTTGTTTCTGTCAAAGAACGCACTTCGCTCATCGGTGTTCAGAAAGCATTAGGAGCAAAAAAAGCCTTTATTTTATGGCAGTTTTTATTAGAAGCTATTTTACTTTGTATCATTGGAGGTATTGGAGGACTTATTTTGGTTTCTCTATTGTCCTTCTTTTCTAGTGATACTTTTGTGATTTCTCTTTCTGTCAGTAATATGATTTTGGGAGTAGGTGTAGCTACCATTATCGGAATTATTGCTGGAATTATTCCTGCTATTTTGGCTGCAAAACTAGACCCTGTGGAGGCGATGCGCTCAGTTTAATTTTTTGTATCTTTTCTCAAGAATAATTATAACACAACTAAATTATGAACACTACAATTCTTCAAAATTGAAAAGAAAATAAGCAATTTCTTCTACTTTTTATTCCTGTGTTACTTTTGGGGTGTATAACAAATTGTCGTTTTTTGTAGGGAAAAGGCTTGCCTTTTCCCTACGTAATACAAATTGACTAAGCGACACCCAAAGAGCAGCGTAGCTAATTTGTTATGCACCCTAGCAGCTTGGATGCTGACTATTTTGAGTATTTATACAGGTTTTCAGTTACTAGCTTTTGCAAAATCATTTTCTAAAAGACCAATTTTGATAGAAAATAATACACTTTATTTGCGTTATGGAATAATGAGTAACGCAGAAATTGAAATCAAAAATATCAAATCAATAGAAATTTCTGAAAAACCATTGGAAGAATTGGCAGAAGCAATAGAAAATGAAAGAGGAAAAAAGGAGAAGAAATAAGTTATATCAAAAACTTTCTCCTTTAGGAAACCTTGAACAGCATAATATTATTATTCGTCTTCATGAAAAAGCAAAACTAAATGGCATCTATGGAATAAATAAAGAGTTTGAAGTTTTGGCTTTTCACGTTGATGAAAAAGTAGATTTTAAAAATAAAATGCAAGAAAAAATCAAATAGTATTTCAATTTTTTCATAATGTTGGATTTTCAAAACCAACATTTTTCAAACCGTACACTTTTCGAAGAACAGCGAAGCTAAATTTTTCTTCTTAGTTTTTTCTGAATTTTAGCTACAGAGTAGCGCAACTTTTAGGGTACAACCGACAAGGTTTCGCAACTCTGTTGCTCTAAAACTACTATTCTATAATTAAATTTGACTTCGTCGACTTTCAGTTCTACAAAGGTTACGTTGCGCTGCAACTTTAATAAAAACTGTACGATTTAGAACCCAACATTATGGAAAATTAGGGCAAACGCACGAAATTTTAAATGAATCATTTTATCGAATTTTGTGCTGTATTTCACCATTATCAACGTCAATTTTTTAAAAAAAATTAACCATTGCTAAGGTAGAATCTTAAAATTTTTCATTTTTTTCCCTTAGCAATCGTCTTTATCGAAGATAAAAAGACGTTGATAATGAGGAAAAAATGAAAAATAAATTTCGTGCGTTTGCCCTAATGGAAAATAATATCTCAAAATAAATGTATTCTCATTCACTTATCACTTACCACTATTTAGTGCGTATAATCTCTCATCAAAATAGCTTCTAATTTTTTCATTCCTGTTGTAGCCACTTCTTCTATAAAAGTAAGATTAGGAAATGAACGCACAACAGGAACTTTTGGGTCAATAATGTACTTAGGAGATTGGCGAGGGGCATAATCAATCAATCCAGCAGCAGGATACACCAAAAGAGAAGTTCCCACCACAACAAAAATATCTGCTCCCATGGCTTCCATAACAGCTTGTTCCATCATCGGAACAGGTTCGCCAAACCACACAATATACGGACGCATCTGCGAACCTTTCGGACATTTTTCGCCCATATTCAATTCCCAACCATTCATCGTAACGACGTACGATTCATCGACCGAACTTCTGGCCTTCATGAGTTCGCCATGAAGATGCAAAACGTGTGTCGAACCTGCTCGTTCGTGCAAATCATCTACATTTTGAGTGATAATGGTTACATCAAAATTTCGTTCTAATTGAGCTAATATTTTGTGTGCTTCGTTGGGTTTTGCTTCTAGAACACCTTTTCTACGCTCATTATAAAAGTTTAATACTTTCTGTGGATTGGCCTCCCAACCTTGAGGCGATGCTACCTCTTCTACCTTATGCCCTTCCCAAAGCCCATCAGAAGCTCTAAAGGTTGCGATTCCACTTTCTGCACTTACTCCAGCACCTGTCAAGGCTACAATTTTTTTACGCATACGTATTGATGAATAGGATTTATAAGATATATAAGATTTTAAATTTTTAAATTTCCGAAACATTTATAAAGTCAATTTATAGACCTAAATTTGAAATTAGTTGAATCAATTAATTTCAAATTTTGATTTAATTTCAAATAAATATAGTATAAATTTTTTTGTGGTATCAATTTAATACTACAAAATACAAAGTTCTCAAAATAAATTGAAATAATTGTGTAGAATTTAAAATAATTTAGTTTTAATAAAAAATAAAGACTGAAATTGATAGAATTTGAATTTCTACTATTTTTTGAGGTTCTTTGTTAAAGTAGTAATTTATCATCAGATATAGTAATATAGCTATGCTGATTATTTCATAATTAGCTACGCTGAATATTCATTTCGTAATTTTTAATTCGTAATTGTTTTATGCCTACCAAAGAACAAATTGTCCATTATTTTTATCGTCTTTTTCGTGATGCAGGAATAGAAAAAGATATGGCGCAGTATCTCAATGCGCTTATTGGTATAGTTGTTTTGTTGATTGTAGTTTATATTTTAGATAAAGTCGTCAAACAGCTTTTTGTAAAACTGATTAGCAATATTTCTAACAGAACCAAAAATCAATTTGATAATTATTTAGTAAAAAATAATGCTGCTGGACTTACGGCTCATCTTTTTATTCTTCTTTTTATTGTCTATGCGCTACCTTTTGTGCTTTGGGATTTTCCTCAAACGTATATTTATATAGAAAAGACCGTTGATATTTTTGCTACGTTTGTGGTGGTTTTATTGGTGCAGAGTGTTTTGAGAACTTTTAGTGATTATCTCAACACAATGCCTACTTTTAGAGATAAACCGATTCATAGTTACGTGCAGGTTTTTATGATTTTTGCTTGGTTGGCTGCTGTCGTTTATATTTTTACACTTCTGACAAATAAATCTCCTTGGACATTCTTTTCTGCTTTGGGTGCGCTTTCTGCCGTTATTTTACTTATTTTCAAAGATACAATTTTGGGTTTTGTGGCAAGTATTCAAGTTACGGTAAATGATATGGTCAGGATTGGTGACTGGATAACGATGGACAAATATAGTGCTGATGGCGACGTGATAGAAATTAGTTTGGCTACCGTAAAAATTCAGAATTTTGATAAAACCATTACGACTATTCCTACTTATTATTTGATTTCGGATTCGTTCAGAAACTGGCGAGGAATGACACGTTCGGAAGGAAGGCGAATAAAACGTTCGATACTTTTGAAGGTTTCTAGTATTCATTATTTGAGTGAAGAAGAAGTAAAAGAACTCAAAAATATTGATTTGATAAGAGGCTATTTAGAAACAATGGACAGCGAAGTAAACAATTACAACAAAGAACACAACAGTAATAAAACACTTCTTTTGAATGGAAAAAATATGACAAATTTGGGTGTTTTTAGAATTTATATTGAAGAATATCTCAAACAAAATCCTCACATAAACAATGATATGATTATGATGAGCAGACAATTAGAAGCCACTCCACAGGGCGTTCCTTTAGAAATTTATGCGTTTAGTAAGAGTAAAGAATGGTTAGAATATGAAAAAGTAGTGTCTGATATTTTTGACCATTTATTTGCTGCCGTTCCTTATTTCAATTTACAACTTTTTGAAGCTCCTTCTAATGTTTTGGCGATTAAGAGAGAGAAGAGGTAAATTTCGATTACAGATTACGACCTGTTAAAGCAGCGAAGCTAATTAAAAATTACGAAATAAGTAGTTGGACAAAATAAAAACGACTTGAACTTATTGGTAAATGATTTTTATTATCTATATGATGAATGAAGATAAATACAAAGAAAATTGAATGCGCATAAAAAATAATAATTAGTAATTGTAATTTTATTTATCTTGTGTTTTATCTTAAAAATCACTCGCTAATCAGTTTATGTATTATTAATTTTGTACGACTACTTAAACCTTGTAATTGTAATATTTTTTCTGAACGTTTCTCAATCAATTTAGGACGATTTAGTTTCAGTTTTTTACAGGTTATTTCTCCTCTCAAACTATTATTTATAGAAACAACTAACGGACTTATAAAAAGCAGATGTTCAGAAATATCATCAACATAAGGGTTTAGAATTTTCCTACTGTATGTACCCTGCCATTTTTTAAAACCTCGTTGAGGGCTGCATTTGAGCCTCAACGACGGTTGGTTTGGCTCTATTTTTCAACCGTCAACGAGGTTTCACCGTCGTTGAGAATAAAAACTAAAAATAGTAGGATAGAGTAAAAATTGTCTTTGCTATCAAAACAAACGATGAGAAAATTATCAATCCTTTTATGAAGTATTTTCCCTAAATAACTACCCCACCTTAAAACCCATTACCAAAACATCATCTACTTGTTCCTCATCTTTTTTCCAATCCAAAAAGTAATTTTCTAGTTTTTCTTTTTGCTTGGTGTCTTCTAAATGAGCAATTTCTTCAAAAAGAGATTTCATTTTTTTCTTCATGAGTTTTTTACCTTTCTCTCCTCCAAATTGGTCTTGATAGCCGTCTGTACAAAGGAAAAAAGTAGTTGGCTGGTCTATTTTTAGAGTATGTGTTTCGAATAGTCGGTCTTTTTCATTGTTTTTCCAACGTCCACCGATAGGCGATTTTGCGCCCTCTATTTGTTTGATTTTTTTGTTTTTAACATAATAAAGTGGATTTTTTGCACCTGAAAAATTCATTGTTTTGGCTGTTGTATCATAGACACAAAGTACCATATCCATTCCATCTTGATTTTGCGTTTCTGATTGGCGCAAGGCTAATGAAACCTGTTCATGAAGATTTTGTAAAATAAGGGCTGGGTCTGTGATTTTTTTTCCGAGAACAATATGATTGAGTATATCATTTCCAATCATAGACATAAACGCCCCCGGCACGCCGTGTCCTGTACAATCGACAGCAGCAATACAAACTTTATCCTCTACTGTGGCAAACCAATAAAAATCACCACTCACTACATCACGAGGAAGCCACAAAACAAATGCTTCTTCAAATGAATTTTTAATTTCGTTGAGAGGTGGCAACATTGCTTTTTGAATACGACTTGCATAATTGATACTTGCTGTTATATTTTTATTTTGAATGCTGATAGCTTTACTTTGTTCTTCTATTTGTTGATAGGATTTTGCATTAACGAGCGCAATGGCAGCATAAACGGCAATATTTCGAATAATATTCAAGTAATTTTCGTTATAACTATACCTTTCAAAACTCTGAACGGTCAGCACGCCAATCGTTTCATTTTTATAAATAATCGGAATATAAATCAATGATTCTGGCATTTCACCTTCTAATACTTCTAGTTTTTGATTGGGAATAAAATCATTATATTCTTTTTCTAAATCTCTAATATTTATTTCTGCATTTTTATTAAAACAATAAGAAGGCAAATTATCATCACTTAAAAAGGTTTGATGAAAAGGTAACGTTTTGCCTTTTTCTTTTGCATTGATAAAATCTAGTGTGTTTTGTTCTTCATTATAAATACCAATACTAAATACAGAAGCATCTAAAAGTTGATTGACAGACTCATACACCATTTCGATAATCATTTCTACCGAAAGATTGGAGGTAATCTGTTTTCCAACTTCACTCAAAAGACTTACATTTTTATAAGCCGTCTCGACAAGGCGTTGTTGCTTTTCTAATTGGTCGTTTTGTTGTAAAATCTCTTCATTTTGTTGATTTACTTCTTCATTTTTTTCTTTTAATTGAATGGTTCTTTGATTGACTAATTCTTCTAGTTTTTCATTTTGTACTTTTATAGTTTTCATTCTATGTTTGTAAAACCCTACCGAAGCGGCTAACACAACTACTCCACAAAGCATAATAAACCACCAACTTCTCCAAAAAGGAGGTGAAATGTTTAGTGGTAAGGTTTTTTCTTCACTTTCTATGTTATCTCCATTAATTACTTTTACTCTAAACGTATAATTTCCTGCGAGTAAATTGGTGTAAGTGGCTTGTCTAATCGTTCTTGTTTTGTTCCATTCTTTATCAAATCCTTCTAATTTATACAAATAGGTATCATATTCGGGCTTATTAAAATTAGGAGAAACAAATTCGAAGGTAATGATTTTGTCTTGATAAGTAAGGCTAAGTTTTTCAATATTATTCAATGCTTTTGGTAATAAAATTCGTCCATTTCTTTCTTGATTTACTTTTATTACTTCTCCAAAAACTTTCAATCCTGTCAAGATAACATTTCGTTTTTCTGTGTTGGCTTGAATATCTTTGGGATAAAATGAATTTAGCCCTTCTAGTCCTCCAAAAAACATTTCGCCGTCTTTTGCTCTATGAAATGCACCTGTATTAAATTCTAAACTTTGCAAACCATCTCTTGTGTCATAGACAATTATTCTTCTGTCATCGGCTAGATTTTGGCTTTCTTCGTCATTCAAAAATTTGAAAAGTCCTCTATTTGTGCTTATCCATAAATTATCATCTTCATCTGCCAAAATCCCATAAATGGCATAATTGGCTAGTTCATTTCGTTCTCCCCAATGTTCAAAAGTTCCTGTTTTTTTATCCATTCTATTAAGTCCATTATTTGCTCCTATCCATAAATTCCCTTTCGAATCTTCTGTTACAGAACGAATCGTATTGCTACTAATGGAAGTAATATCACTTATATCTGAGGTATAAAATATAAAATCAATAGGTTCGTTTTGATTATTTCTAATCATCTTGACAATTCCTTTATTTGTACTTAGCCAAATTATATTTTCTGAATCTTCAAAAATATGCCAAATTTCGGTGTCTGTTAGATACCCTTTTAGTGTGTAGCCTAACTTATTTTTTTTAGTGATTGGAGCAGGAATGAGCTGAAAAATCCCATTAAAACTAGCTATCCAAATTGTATTTTTCGAATCTTCAAGAATACCTAAAAGTATGCTTTGAACCGAATTAGAATCATTACTCTGAAAAAGAGAAGTAAACTTTCCACCTTCTTTTTCCGAAAAGCTATCTAGTCGAATGATTGTAGTTCCTGCCACAAACCAAATTTTGCCACTATCCGTTTCTGTAATAAAATAAGCTCCTTCTGCTTGATAGTCTGTTGATTTATTTCCTTCAGTTATATTGTAATAAGAAATTTGATTTTTTGCAGTAGTATCATTCCGATTTATTCTTGAAATGACTTCATCGGTGCCTACCCAAAGCATTCCTTTTTGGTCTTTTATTATAGTCCATATATTTTTATCTACCAATGAATTTTTATTTTCTTTTTGATAAGAATATAAACGAAAACGATTAGCCAAAGGATTGTACTTTAATAAGCCAGCATCTCTAGTTCCTATCCATATCGTTCCATTTTTGGCAGCATACATGGTCTGTACTGCCCCTGTTGCATCCACAGAAGTATAGTAATTAGATAAAGAATTTTTTTGAGTATTGACTTTATAGATTACATAGTCAGAAGATACCCAAATTTCTCCATCTTGAGTTTCTATGATTTTATAAGTAAAATAATCTTTATTATTTGGAAGAAGAAAACGCTGAAAATTATCTGAATTATAAAGATGAATACAATAATCCGTAGCTACCCAAACTCTGTTTTTTGTGTCTTGGTAAATAGAAGTAATGCGAGTACCCAAAAGCGTTTGTGCGTCTTTTTCAAAAGAACGAAATATTTTTTTGGGATTTCTATCAGCCGTCCACAGATTCAATCCCTTTTCAGTTCCTATCCAAAGCTGATTTTGATTATCTATCAAAAGACTTGTAATTTCATTGCTTCCTAAAAGCAAACTATCTTTTTCTTGAGCGATATAATTTATAAAAATCTCTTTTTTTGTATCAAGTTTGCTCAATCCTTTTAGTGTTCCTATCCAAAGAAAATTTTTATCTTCCTTAATAGCAGTTATATAATTATTGACAAGTGAATTGTTTTGTTTATTGTTGTTCCGATACGTTTTGAATTGATTTGTATCTTTATCATAAACACACAAACCATTCGCTGTTCCTATCCAAATTCTGCCTGTTTGGTCTTCGTGAAGTATCTTGATTTCATTGTCTGGAATGGTCGTCGAGTCGCTACGAATATGCTTATAAATCGTAAATTTTTGTCCATCATAACGATTCAGTCCGTCGTCGGTGGCAATCCATACAAAACCATCTCTATCTTTCAAAATAGCATTGACAGTACTTTGAGATAAACCATTTTGAATAGTAAAGACCTCTACTTTTAGTGTTTTGTTAGTTTGAATTTGTTGTGCAAAACCAAAATTGACAAGAAAACATAGAGTAAGTAAGCAAGTGATTGACAAAAAATATCGTATCATAGTAATCATTTTTCATAAATTTTAAGACTTATAAATATAATTGATTGTTTGTAAGTGAACAAATTTATCTATCAAAAAATCTAAAAAAAATTTAATATAATTTTGATTTAATACACTATTTAATAAGTTTTCTTATAAAATATGATGTTTGATAGTCCACCGTCAACGAGACTAAAGCCGTCGTTGAGGTTTTTGAGAAGTAATCCTCGTTGATGGCGAAGTCTTAATGATGGTAGAAAAATAGCACAAAACTTTTAAAACAGTGTATTTAATCCATTTTCACTTCTTTTATATTATTTAGTTTTGCTTCTACTTCTTCCAAAATAGCTAAACGAAGAGAAAGTTTCATCTGACAGGTATTTGTAAATTCTTGATTTATTATTTCTAAATTGTAATCCTTTATTAATTTCATCACATCATTCATTCCCAAATAATCAAATGAAAAGGAAACAGTTTTTGTAATAATTTTCTGTTCAATTTCTGCATTTTCTAAGGCTTCGTGTGTTGAGGTTTTGTAAGCGTTTATTAGTCCACTTACGCCTAATTTTGTTCCACCAAAATATCGAATCACGACAACCAAAACATCAGTAAGATTAAAGGATTTGATTTGATTAAGGATAGGAGTTCCTGCCGAATGATTGGGTTCTCCGTCGTCGTTGGCTCTCCAAAGCTCGCCATTTTGTCCTAACTGATAAGCGTAACAATGATGACGAGCATCATAGTATTTTTTTCGTAACTCCTCTAAACGCTCTTTTATTTCGTCTTCTGTCCTGACTTGAAAGGCAAAAGCTAAAAATTTACTTCCTTTTTCTTTGTATTCTCCTTCGGAAGGTTCTTTTATTGTTAAAAATGTATCCATAAATAAAGTATGAGGTAAGAAGTATGATTTTAGAAGTAAACTCATTCTAACTTATTTTATTTTCTGTCTTATGTTTTCTATTTGCTCTTCCGAAAAATCAGTAATAGAACTTATTGTTTGATTATCTAACCCTTTTGAAATAGCATTTTTCACAATTTCTTCTTTGGCTTGTAATACTCCTTGCTCTCTACCCTCTTCTCTGCCCTCTTCTCTGCCCTCTTCTCTACCCTCTTCTCTGCCTTGTTCTCTGCCTTGTTCTCTGCCCTCTTTTCTACCTTCTTCTATTGCTGTCTGCATCACACTTTTTTCTATTCGTATATTTTCTTGATAACGTTGATAGCCTTTTTTCTCTACTTCATCAAGTTTTTCATACTTTAGTTTTTCTTCCACAAGGTCAAGTCCTTTTGCTTTAAATTCTTTCTTGACTTCACTATTTTTCAAGAAATAAATCCATTCATCTAAGGTGTTTTTAGCTATATCATCAAAATTATTGATTTTCAAAATATAATATTTTGGAAAAATATCTGATACCTTTTCTACATCAAATTTCTCTTTTTGATTTTTACTAGCTTGTAAAGTATCACCTAGGTTTTCTCCCACAAATTCGCCTACATATTTATAAATATAATCATCTCCTTGTCCGAGTTGAAAATAAATAATATTGATAGAATATACTTTTTTGATTTCTCCATAGACTTCGCCTTCCTTGATATATTCAGTAACGAGCTTCGAAACGCCATACAACATACGTTGAAAATAATCGTTTTCGGCAGTATTTTGAAGTTCTACCAAAACGAGTTCGCCATTTGTAGTTCGGACAAGAATATCTACTCTATTAAATTTGTCGTATTCGTCTTCTTTGTTTCCCTCACTTTCTAAAATGGTTTCGATAGTCAAATCAAACTTTAAAAGTTCGGTCAGAAAACCCTCTAAAATCCCAAAATTAGCTTTATGGCGCAGGATTTTTTTTACAGCCCAGTCAAATCGTATTAGTTTCATATTTTAATAAATTTAGAAGTCAGAAATTAGATTTTAGAACTAAATGCAAATACTTTTTGGTAAGATTAGTGAATGATTGGTAGGATTTTTAGGATGAAAGTCAGGATAAATACAAATATAAGTTAGCGCATTTTTATTCCCTAATCTGCATTCCCCATTTTCTAAATCCCATTTCCCATTCCCTAAATTCTATTTCCACCAACAAAAACCTGTTCAATCAAATTACTTCCAAACGAATAAGGAAGAAACGCAAGCGACGGAATTTTTTTAGTAAGAATCAAATTTGCATCTGTATTTTTGCAAATAATTCCGTGTGTTTTTTCTAGTTCAATGGCATACGCAGAATTTAAAGTTGCAGCATTCAGAGCTTCTTCGGGTGTCATTTGCATATGAATACACGCCAACGAAAGCACAAAAGACATATTTCCAGACGGAGAACTCCCAGGGTTATAATCTGTCGCCAACGAAACAGGCAAACCACTTTCAATCAATTTTCTAGCAGGCGCATATTCCAAACGCAAGAAAAATGCTGTACTTGGTAAAAGTGTTGGCATGGTTTGGCTATAATTTTTGGCAGAATTTACTGAGTTTAATAGGGAATTTATTTCGTCTTCTCCCATGTGTTCCAAATGGTCGACACTTCTTGCGCCATGTTTTACGCCTATCTGAACGCCTCCAGAAGTATCTAATTCGTTAGCATGTAGTTTTGCTTTTAAGCCGTATTTTGTGGCTACATTTAATATTCTGTCGGTTTCTTCTACTGTAAAAAATCCTCTATCACAAAAAACATCACAATAATCGGCTAAGTTTTCGGCTGCCACTTGTGGAATCATTTTTTGAGTGAGCAAATTCATATAACTCTCTCTTGAAATTTCTTTTGGAAAGGTGTGTGCGCCCAAAAAAGTTGCTTTTATTTTGATGGGAGAAACTTCTTTTAGTTTTCGGATTACTCGTAACATTTTTAGTTCGTCTTCTAAAGTAAGTCCATAACCACTTTTTATTTCGGCTGCACCCGTTCCAAATCCTATCATTTCGAAAAGTCTTTGGTATGCAGCTTCGTATAATTCTTCTTCTGAGGTTTGTTGTAATCTTTTGGCAGAATTTAAAATTCCTCCTCCTCGTTTGGCTATTTCTTCGTAAGTCAAGCCGTGTATTCTGTCTTCAAATTCTGTTTCTCGGCTTCCTGCATAGACGATATGTGTATGAGAATCGACAAAGGAAGGTAAAATGAATTTATCAGTTGCATCTATTTTTTCTATTTCTGAACTATCTAACCAAGCTGATTTTTGCTCGTCGTTCATTTCTTCCATTCTACCAAACTCTTTTATTTTTCCATTTTCTATGAGCAGAAACGCATTTTCTATGCTTGGCAAGTCTTGCATTTGTTTTCCTGCACGAAAAGAAGGTGTTTTTTGATTTTGTGCTTCTACTTGAACTAATGATTTGATGTTTAGGAATAAAGTTGATTTGGTTTTCATGGATTGAATAGAGTTTGTGTGTGATTTATATATTTGGGTAAAGTGATTATTGCAAAAATACAAATCAAAAGGGAAAAATCTATTTAGATTTTGAAATCAGATACATTTGAACCAAAAAAAATAGGAACTTGACTATTTCAAATTCCTATTGATAAATTATTTATTTTTTAATAGATTTTGCTATTTCTTCTACCATTTCTTTAGGAACTTTTAATACATCGGCAACTTGTTGAATAGTAAAATTAGCTAATAACATTCTTTTTGCTGCTATTGCAATTCCTTTTCCCTCGCCTTTCTTGAAGAGATGATCTTTTTCAATGTCAAATATTAGTGCCATATTTTTAGTTTGATTTAATGTTTCTTTGTCTAAATCTCTCAAAAGAGATAATATCTCTAATTGTCTAACGTATTTTAGTTGCTTTAAGTTAGGTTCTGTGAGATTGATTATTCGTTGCAGAATAGATTGAATAACTATTTCTGGTTTTTTGTTTTGAAAATTTGCCAAAATAGCCAAAATTACTTCTTCGGGCTTATCAGAATTTAAGAATTCGGTATAAGCTATTTCTTGAACATTGACAAGACTAAACTCAAAATTCAACTCATTGTGATTAATTTGGGTTAGCATTTTTGCTTTTCCTTCTCCAATATAAAAAACGACTTGTTTGAGCCGAAGATTATGTTTACGGAACATTAAAGCATAGTACTCTAGCATTCGATGTAACATTTTAGGTTCATCAACCACTTGAAACTCAATATGTAAAATATAATCCTTTGTAGCATCTTTATGAACTACTTTTTTGATAAAATCAGGTTTTCGTTCGATGGTTTGCTGCAAATCTACCGAAATATCTTTGAGCTTTTCAGGACGAATAGCTAACAACTTTTCAGCCAAAGGAAGAGCCATTTGTTCTATATTTTCTTTGAAAATCTTATCGTAATCTTGTGCCATTGATTTGTTACTGTATTTTTCTTAGTCTTTCTTATTTTGTTAAAGGATTATTACAAAAATACGAAAACTATATTATTCTAGGGTAAGACTCTATCTTCTATTAGGGCAAACGCACGAAAAAAAATTGTACTCGTTTAAAGCAAATCAAGCTAGTTTTTAACTTTGTAAATTGAATTTACTCTGATAGTTAAAGTGTGTTTAAATACACTGAAAGC
>Ga0100394_1000479_pt1 | contig 33423 bp, 10 predicted proteins | sample CryGeymeta201518_FD_81549 | JGI IMG/M metagenome (GOLD analysis project Ga0100394, IMG submission 81549) | Groundwater microbial communities from Crystal Geyser aquifers in Utah, USA - Crystal Geyser metaG 2015-18 | ecosystem: Environmental > Aquatic > Deep subsurface > Groundwater | place: USA... | reverse complement strand
TTTAAATAAATATAAAATTAAATACTAATTAATTATGCACTACATAGTAAAAGACACAGTTGGAAAGGAAGGACACTGGGGAGGCTTTCCAACCTTGCAAGATGCGGAAGCACAAGCAGAAAGGCTAAATTTTAAAACAGTTATCGTGCAAAGCGACTTAGACCCCAAACTGCTTATTTTTGAAAGACAGCCCGACGGAAAAGTTTTAGCATGGGAAAGAGCATTAACAAGAGAAGAAATAAAAGCTAAACAAGATTGGAAAGGTTTAGAAGATGATTTAGAGTTTGTTGAATTAATTGACAGTTTTCCTGAAACTTTCTTTGAAAGAGCTTTATCTGTAATTGCCACTTCTCAAGGTGCTGGAATGTACGCTCTACTAATGAATTGCTTTGGTGCAAATCAATGGGATAAAAGATTAAAACCTGCTTTACAAGCCGTCAAAGATATGTTACCTACACCGTTAACAAATGCTGAATTAGAGCAATTAAATGATATATTAGCTACAAGAGGTTTTTCAATTGTTATTACTTAATAATATATGAAAGAAGGTATAATTATTTTAGTAAGTAAACCAACAGATACTTTATACAATAAAATTGTTCCACAACTCATTCGTTGGTTTACACAATGTGAGTATCATCATGTTGCGGTTGTAGCTTTTAATGAATCTAAAGGAGAACTTTGGATTTATGAATCAGTATTTCATGGTTTTAAACCTACTTACTCAGTTAAAGATTATATCAAAAGAGTAAAAAAAGAAAATATTAAAGTGCTATTAATTGAAAATAAAGAACTTCCTGATGATTTTTATCGTAAGCTAAAATCAATTATAGGAACACCTTATAACTTTTTAGCGTTATTATTACATCAACCTATTTATCAAATTGCTAAACGTTTTGGTAAACATCTTTGGATAGGTGCAAAATCAAAAAAAGCTTGGAAGAGAACTTATTGTTCAGAAGCAATTGCTTATTTATTTGGACATGAAAATTGGGAAACTTGGACAGCAAAAGATTTTTATAATTATTATATATGCAATAAATAAACACTTTTTATTTTCTGTTTTTAAAAGCTATGTCAGTTGATATAGCTTTTTTTGTTATATTTATGTCTCAATCACGCTATTAATAAAATATTATTTATATATGAAAGCTAAAGAAACACTTCTAAATAAAGGTGAAATCCCTGAGATACTTGACTTACAAGAAGAGTTAAGTGTAGAACTTACAGGGAAAGTCGACCAAATGACAATTCAAGCTTTAGATTCTCTTATTGTTGAAACAGAATTTGACAAATCTAAATATATTGAAGATTGTATTGAAGATGAAGAAATAGACGATTTACCTAACTTTATTCGTGAAAAAGCTATCTCTGCGATACTTAAACAGCGATATGAAGACGATTTAGAAAAAATACATAAGTTTATGAAAGATTGTTATGAGGATAAAGTTAAAAGTTCTGTAACTCGTATTATAATGAAACCTTATAACCCTGAATACGAAGGTTCTAAAGATTATGAAGATATACGAAAGCAAGGAGGTAGAATTATTCGTTTATCAGGAGGAGGTGATGTAGCTAAACAAGATGTTATTACTAATCAACCTAAAGAAGTAAGAATAACAGCTAGAGAAATATTAGCGTTATCTCCAGATGATGCTAGAGCATTTAACAAATTAACCAAATCTAAAGCGTTCAAAGAAAGTGTCAAAAGAAACGATACTTATGTAATCAACGAACAGGGTAATTTTAAAGTTGAAACTGGAGGAGGAGGTACAACACAAACAGGTATGAACACTAATCAAGGTGAATTAAGATTAAGTGGAATTGGTAAAGGTTATAATAAAACATCTAAGGGTTTAGGTGCTTTAATGGATGAGATACGAAACTTTGACGATAAGAAAAAAAGTGAAATTAAAAAAACTGAAGAGCCTAAAAAAGAAGATTGTCCTGATAAAAAAACCGTTTACGAAGGAAGACTGTATACTGTTAATTGTAAAGGCGTAAATAAAAATGTAGAACTTTACGAAGGTAAGTGTTATGATGTAAGTGGTGCACCAGTAAATTGTATTACAGGATTGACTGAAAGTGATTCAACAACAGAAACAAAAACGGAAGAGAAAAAGCAAACTCCTAAAAGTGGTGGTACTGGTAAAGGACAACCTTGTCCTAAAGATTTAACAGATGTTGTATCTTTTCAAAAATGGATGAGTAAAAATTATCCTAAATCTTTAGGTAGTTATGGGCAAAATAAAGACGGTGTTGATGGTAAATGTGGACCTTTAACTAATCTTGCATGGAAAAAATATGGAGCGCAGTATCAATTATCATTAAAAGCTAAACCTTATGTTCCATTAAAGCCTAACGGTGCTTTTGATTTTAGAGATGGTTTTACTTCTGTAGCTGATGGAAACGCTGAAATGTTAAAAACAGATAAAGGAACAGTTAAAAACGTTAAGGCAAAAGATAAAACTACTCTCATGGACACTTATAAAAATATGTCGTATGGTGATAGAGCTGCTATTTTTTCAAAACTTGGAAATATAACGGTTCCTATTCTTGGAGGGCTTGCAGGTTACGTTGCTGCTGATGAGAGCGGAACTATTAAAAACGCTGCGGGTACTGTATCAATGTTAGGTTTACCCGGAAGAGTTACATCAGGAATTATAAACGGTATTAATATGACCGGTCGTTCAATGATTTACGGAGATGAATATATAGATGGAGAATTAAGTATGGATGCTATGTCAGCAGTAGGTGACCTTGTTGGAGGTTGGGCAGGACAAAAATTATTAGGTAAAGTTATGAAGAAGTTAGGTATTGATGCACCTGAGTTATTTAATAAAGCAAAGGTTCTCATTTCTAAAAGTCCAGCATTACAAAAACGTTTTGAAGCTGTTGTAAAATCAGGTAACGTTGAAAAGATAAAAGAGTTCGTTACAGGATTGACGAATAAAGCTAAAATATTGAAAACAGATGTTTTAACAAAAAATTCTTCAACGGTTAAAAAACTACCAGGAAACAATCTACCTACTTTTGACGCTTTAAAGAAAAAAGGTTTTAATAGTTTAAAAGAAGCACAAGAAGCATATTTAAAAAGTAAAAAATTAAAACCGACCTCTAAAAACATAAAGGACATACCGAAAGGCGATTTTTCAAATTTTCTAGGTATGTTTAAAGAAGGTGGAAACCTTTTTACAAGACTCGCTCATGGAGGGAGCATGAAAAAGGGAAAGTATATAAAGGCTCAAAATGGGATTGGTAAAATTGATTTGAGCCTTAAACCACAGCTTTTGAAAAGATTTAATCCTCTTACTGGAAAGTTTGAAGAAGCTTCTACTAACGTTGATTTTAATACTGATTTATTGAATAGAGATGAAAGAAACCCTAACGGTAGTTTAAAACAAAACGTTTTACCTACTTCTTTAAACGATATTGAAAAACCAAAAGATTCTGATATAAGTATTGAAAGAATGAATCAAGATGCTTTAAATAGAGCGTTATTTAAAGCAAATGAAAGTCTTAATAATTTTAAACCCTTAGCGATTAATTCTCCTACAGACTCTATCGAATATGAAGATGATCAAGGCTTTGACCAAAAAACAAAAAGAGGTAAAGGTATTTCAAAACAAGAAGGTATTGAAGGAAATATACTGAATAACGGTAACCCTATCGATAGAGAAAGAATTGCTAAAATTTCAGATTTAATTAAAAGTAAAAAAGGAACAGATATAAATTTAAATTTAAAAAGAAATCCTGAATATATCGAACCTGCTTTAGTAACCGCAGAACAACGAGCTAAAACACCAACAGATATTTTTAATAAGAGTTCTGACCCTACTTTAAATGCAGCACTAGCACTATCTGCAACAACCAATACTCAAGCAACTAATCAAGCATTATCTGCGGACAATGCAACTAAAATACAATCTTGGTTAGGTGCTGCCGAAAAAGATAGATTTAGAAATAATGTTCAAAAAACAGAATTTGATAATTCTCTTGAAGAAGCTAATTATAAAAATAAATTAGCAAAAGAACAAAGAAAATTGACAGCTGATAGAGCAATACAAGACCAAGTTTTAAGAGCGAGTCTAGGTCAAAAGACTGCTGAACATCAAACCAATCTTATGACAGAAGCTCAAAAAGCAAAAGAAATAAACGAAATGACCTTAAATGAAAATAGACAAAACGAATTAACAAAGTTACAATATGATATTCAAAACGACTCAAACTATAAAAACCTACAAAATAAAGAGTTATCTGGAACTTTAACAGATACCGAAAAAGAAGAGTTATTAACTTTACAAAAACAATATTCTGACCGCCATAGTCAGATTATAGATGATAATGAAATAGATGTTGCAAAACAAACTGAATTTATGAAAAAGCAATATGATATGGCAGGTTTAGGAAACTTTTTTAATAAATTAATAACACCTAATAATAAAGGAAGGTCTGTTAAAAGAGGAGGTTCTTTGACTTTAGTTGAACAAAAAGCATTAGCTAAGAATAAAACAAAGTTAAAAGAAGAAATTGCAGAAAGAAAACGTTTAGGTAAGTTATACGATAGTCAAATGAAAGAAATCAATAAATACAAATATGCAAAGTATAAAATTGATGTGAAAAAAGATTTAGAATATATGCGTAATATCAATAAAATATTATCTAAATTAATAAAATGATGCAGTTTGATATAGATAAATATAGAAAGATTAAAAAACTACAGGGTGGGGGTACTGTAACAACGACTGTTTTTGGAGATGCTCCTGCTCCAAACACCTATGTTCCTTTTCAAGTTTCTAAACTAACTCCTAGTGAAAATGCTTCAGGTGTTGCAAGTTTACCTTCCGCAAAACCTGATAACTTTAAAGGTTTTGAAGGTTTACCTTCTGATGTAGGTTACGCTTATAACTTATTAAATCAAGCAGAAACATTAAAAACGCAATTAACAGAAGTTGATATTTTAAGCAATTCTCCCAAATTTGCTAAATATCAAGAAACAATTAAACGAATTTATGATGGAGAATTACAAAATAAGATAACACATAGTAAAGAACAATTCAAAAACGCAGAAGGTTTAGCAAAAGACAATAAAGCAATGAACGCTTATGTAGTGGATGCTATAGGTTATGTGTTTGTAACGGAAAGAGATACTGGTAAAATGACTAAAGTTAAACCCGAAGATTTAATTAAAAATCCTAAAAAGTACATAGCTATAACAGTACCTGAAGCGTTAAAATTTAGAGCTGAAAACAAAAGTGGTGCTTTTGATAATGCTTTAATTGGAGATATTGAAACTTCTTACGGTATTGAAAAAATAAGTGATTACCTAGATGTTAAGCTAAGTGATTTAGGTAGTAATGACTGGAAAAACGCGACTAAAGGATTAGCGGAAATTAAAAGATTTGGAGAAGACTATAGGGGTATTGTTGGCGAAATGAAAAGTGGTGGGAGTAATGCAACTCAATTAAATTATGCTATTCAAACAACTTTAAAATTATTACCTGATAATATGAAATCTCAATTAAAATTACAAGTAATGAAAACAGATTCTTCAATAAAAGATGTGGAAACATTAAATGCGGCAATGGTTTCTTTAATTGTAGGTAATATGAGTAGAGCTTTAAAAAGTTCTAAAGGAGAATCTTATACTGAAGATATTTCGGTATCTGAATATGGAACAGGTTCAGGTGGTGCAGGTAAAACGGTAGATTTAGGATTACATCAATTTACTTATGAAGCAGGATTAGCAGAAAGATTTAATTTAGCTCCTAAAGGCTCTGACGTAACTATTCAAACTTACGGTAAAAATGTTGAAAACGCATATGTAGATAGATTTATAACTGATAAAGATAATCAATTGAAAATAGCAGGAGATTGGACAAAAGCTGTTGATTTTAACGGAAATCCTATAACAAAAGAAGAGTTTAACACTTTAAAATCATCAGGAAGTCTTCATCAGATTGTTCTTCCTATAAACAAAGATGGTAAGTACGACGCTACGTTAATAACTAAATTAGATAAAGTAGTTAAAGAAGAAGGTGAAAAAAGAGGTAAACCTTTAACTAATCAAGATATTGTAACTATTGCAGAAAAACAAGGTATTCGTACTTCTCCTTTCTACGCTATTGAAGTAACAGGTTTACACAAAGGAGGAAAAGAAAAAGAAGGTAGACAGTATTTAGATACTGATAGTGATACCGCTATAGCATATAAGAATCAGTTAGAAAAAGCAGGTAAAATTGAAAAAGTTAATTATGGTAATTTTGTTTCTAACGTTATTTTTGACAATCACAAACCATTTACCACTACTGCTTTTGTACCTGTTGATCCTGCTAAAATAAGGTATATTGACGAAGAAAAATACAATATGAACAAAGGTGCAGCATCTGTTGAAAATATAATAGGTTTAGATAAAGCAAATGTCTCAAGAGAAGTAACTCAATAAGTATGGAAAAAAAAGAAAAACCAAAAAGTGATTGGCTTTTAAATGGATTAGAAGGTAATTTATCACAAGAACCCGATAAATTAAAAAGTGCAGGGGTTGATTTTGTATTGTTAGATAAAGAAGATTACATTAATAGTAAAGATCCTGTTATTCAAAGTGCATTTAAAAAAGAAGATGGTAGTTTCGATAATGAAAAACTAGATAAAGCATACCCTATTATAAAAAAAGCTTATGAAGATTTTGAAGCTTATAATCTAACTGAAAACGCAGTAATAGGGCGTAAATCTTTAGGTTCTCCAGTTGCTAAATTAATTGGCGCACCTGAAATAGAAGACCCGATTTCTTTTAAATATACCGATGACCCTTTTAAAGCCGGTAGGTCTGTTAAATCACTTAATGATTATGGTATACCTACAGAATCAGCATCAGAGATAGCGCAAAAAAATCGACTATATGATTATGATAAGGGTGAGTGGATGAAAAAAACCGCAGAAGAAGGTCTTGCTCCTTGGGATGCTATTTTTGACCCTAGAGTAATGGCAAGATGGGATAAGGACGGTATACACACTGATAGAAACGGGAATACGGTAGCTCATAACAAAGGTGATAAAAAAACAGACCCTTTAACAGGTAGTTATTATTATGAAAAATTAGGAAACCGAAACTTAGGTGAAACTATCACAGAAAGAGATGTACTTAGTAGCTTTAATGTATTAACTAAAGAAGGTTCTTGGTTAAATAAAGTTGACTTTTTTGATTCTGATGATAAACAAAAATCAGTAGTTGGGAATCTTGTAAAAGCCGGTGCTCAAATAGCTCCTTATTTCATACCAACATTTAATATGTTATACGCTGGTGCACAAGCGGTTTTAGCTGGCTCAGAAGCATTAGCCACCATAGGTAAAGCATCTATGGATGGATTTTTTTCAAATGAAGAAAGAGCTAATAGTGATTTATATAAGTTTTTTGATAAGTGGAGAGCTGGAACAAATGCGACAAAGACAACAACTGATGAATATGGACAAGAAAATCCTTGGACTTCTTTAGCCGGTTATACGGGCTTGGTTACAGATGTTGTTGGACAATTACGTCAACAAGGAGCGGTCGCTAATTTTAGTAGAGCTTTTACCAAAGGTTTAAAAAGCGGTGAAAAAATAACTTCTGGTGCTGCAAAAGCGTATATGGTAGCTACACAATCACAAGGTATCTATGATTTAGCAGAAGAAATGGGATTACCACCTGAACATAAAGCAGGTCTTCTTGCAGGAAGTACTGTTGCTTTTGGACTAGTGATGGCAACACCTTTAGGTGATTATTTTATAAGACAGCCAAAAGAAACAAATGTTATTTTAAATAACGAATTAAGGCGTGTAGGAGCATCAGTATACAATCGTTTTAAACCACAAATAGAAACGTTAAGTGCGAAGTATGGAGCGGACTCTGCCCCTGTAAAAAAGCTTCTTAATCGAGTAGGTGAAGAAATGGCTTTTGAAGCAAAAGATTCTACTTTGAAGAAAGTGATGGGTTCGTTAGGTAATAATTGGTTGACCGCTAATATTGGTAAAGCTTATAACTTTTCTAAAGATGCTGTCGGTAAAGTTGTAAAACCGGGTACTTTTGGATTTAAAGATACCATTGACGAACAGACAGGGGTATTAATCGAAAATAATATAAAACAATACGCAGGTGCTTACCTAGCAGAATCTGCTGAAGAAACAGCTGAACTTTTAATTGGTGAATCTGCTGTAAAATTGGCTTATAATGGTTTATTAGATAGAGGTTTTATTACGCAAGAAGATCCTAAAAAAAAGAAATTCAGTTTTGAAAATTTTGGTTCAGAACTATTAAGTACTGCATTAGCCGGTGGACTTGGTGGTGTAGTAGGTCAAACTTTAAAAAAACAGGATAATCGTTTAAATGATAAAGTAACTGCTGATTTAATGAAAGAAAATGGTATTGGAGAAATTGCTTTACAATACATTAAAAATGGTAGACTTGATGAATTAAAAGAACAAATTGAAGAAGTTTATGAAAATGGTCATTTTGGAACTACTAATTTTTCTGCTTATCGCAAAGATAAAGATGGAACACCACTACCTATTTCAAAAAATGATGTATCAGTAGGAGAAGTAGTTAAAAACTCTGTTCTCAATTATGTTGACCAAATGGAAACGTTGTATAACAACTACTCCAACAGAATGATGACTCAAGATGAGTTAGAACAATTTAATGAAATAGGAATCTTAACAGACCCTTTAGAAACTTTAAAAATTGAAACACTTCATAATAAAGAATTAGCCGATAGAAAAACGTCAACAGATGAAAAATACAATGTTGAAAAAGAAAGACTTGATAATGAAATTAAAAACACCACAAATGAAGAAGAAAAAGTAAAATTAGAAGCTGAAAAATTACAATTAACTAATGACTATCAACAACAAATACAATTTTTAGATAACCAGCAAGAAGTTATTGACCGTGAAGTAAGTAATTATCGTAAATTGTTTGTAGATGATGATGGGTTTTTAAAATCTACAAAACCTTTTGATTATACAAGAGAAGTTATTCGTCATACGGAATTAGAAAAAGGTGTTTTATTTGACCCTAAAGGTCAAGTAATGAAAACTGAAATAACTGATAAAGATGGTGTAAAAAAAGAAAAAGTCCTACAATTAAAAGATGCTACTCAAGAACAAATGATTAGTCATTTAACTACTTTAGATAAAGCGTTTAAAAATAGTAAAATAGGAAGTTATAGTACTAAAACAGGTCTTGAGTATAGTAATATGACTGAAGAAGAACTAAGAAATGAAATTGTTAAAAAGAATAGAGGTAGAAAAGTATATAACAAAGTATTTAGTAAAAAAGTATTAGCTTTAATGCAGGGTGAACAACTCAAGCTAATCGAACAACTAAATGAAGAATATGTTAAACGTGATAATTTATTAAGTGTTGAACAAACAACTCAAGTAAAAGAAAATTTAGAAAAAGTAAACCTTGAAATTAACAATTTAGAAGCAGAGTTAGAAACTTTTAACAACTCTGAAAGAAAAATGAAGGTTTTTGAAAAGGTTCTTCTTTCACAAAGAACCGATTTACTCTCTCATTTTAAAAATGAAGAAGGTATTGGAATCTTTAATAAAAATGATTTAGCGAAGAAGATATTTAACGGTACACCTTACACAGCGTTATCTGAGAAACAGAAAGCTCAAATCAATCAAGAATATATCAAATACATACAAGGTGATACAACGTATGGAGATTATGCTGAACATACTAGTGTATCTATGAAAGAGTATAACAAACAAGCTCGTTTATCAAAAAAAGAAGAAGTTGAAACACTTGCAGATACCCTTTCAAAATTAAATACCAACGCTAATCAGGATGCTATTGTTGCTGCTTTTACCAATGGTTATTTAAGAGTAGAGGATAACATTAAAGGTTTTAATAGAAAGTTATCACAGGAAGAAAAAGAGGCTATCTTTGAAGCGATTAAAAACAATAAGATAACTGATGATGTTAAAGATACCGCTTTAGATAGTGTATATAAAAAATTAGGGGGTAAGAATATTCAAGTATTAGAAGATGTAGAAGAAGACGATATACCTGAAGCACTTCTAAATATTTATAAAATTGAAGATTTAAAAAATTTATATAATGGTGTTATAAATTTAAAATCAAGTAAATTAAGTGACTTAGTTGCTGGTATTGAAGCTATACCTAACTATGATTACAATAAAATTAAAGATAAAAAAATAAGTGATATAAAAGATAAGGAGGGTAATAACTTAGACGAATTATTAGGTGAAAAATTAAGTCTTGACAAAAAAGATACTTTTGCTGTTTTTATTAAAAAATATAAAAACGCGAGTAAAGATATTCAAAACGAATTACGCTTACCCCTTCAATCAATTACTTTTAAAATAGAAGAAACTACAAAAGAGAAAGCGGAAAGGTTTGATGAAACAATGGCTTTATACAAACCTTATTCAAAATTTGAAGGTAGAGATTTGTTAAAAGAATTGTTAGCTGCCGAATCTAAATCAGATATAATAGAAGAATTCATTAATCAGAAGAAAAGTAAAAAAGGAGAAACTATTGATGACTTAATTAATCGACTAACAAATCACTTAGAAAGAGAAGGTGTAGAAGGTTTTATATTTAATGATGAGGATGTTGCTAAGAATCCAATTGAAGAATTATTATCCGAATTACAACAATTAGCAGCAGTGACAGAAGGTTTACATGAAAACAATCAAATATTAAACGCTACAGCTAAAAAGTTAGGTTTAAAAGGTAAACCTTATATTAACACTTATACTCGTAATGTTATTTTTAATAGGCTTAAAAATAGAGTTAAAAAATTAGAATTTTTTAAAGATTTATTAGAAAATAACAGCAAAGATTTAACAGGTACTATTAAAAAAGGAGACCTTTTAACTAATCTTACTGCGGTAAGTATGTTGATTAATTTAAAAACGGCAAAATATGGGGAAGATGCCTCAATAGAAGCGTTTACTGGTTTTGATGAGGTTTTAAGTAAACCCGACATGACTTCACATGTTGAAACAGTAATGAAAGCCATCAACAAAAACAGTGAAGGTACAATAGGTGATTATTTAGTAAAAGCAAATGATGAAAAATTTGTATCTGATGTTGTTCCTTTATATCAAGCTTTTAGCGCTATTGAAAACGCATGGTTTGAATATTATAATGCTTTAAGTGATGAAAGTAAAAAAGAATTAGAGCCGATATTTCAACAATCTTACAATGTTACAGATGTATTAGAAGCAAATGTTTTCACACCTAATAACTTCATAACTTATTTAAGAGCTATCAGTAACGAATCTGCGGATACTTTTAGAACAAAATTATCTTTATCTATTGGAACAGAAGAAGAAGCAGAAAAAGATGTTCGAAAAAGAAAAAATAAATTCGCACCTATCTATACACAATATTTTGCATTGAGAGTTCTTTCTGCTGCTGAAAATCAAGGTATTACCGAAACTAACTTTATACCTTTAGAGGAAAAAGTAAGTGAAGATTACAATGAGCTAACTTTAAAAAGAGATGCTGAGTTTGGTTCTTTCTTGTTACCTTATACAGTAATTGTAGATGATAATGCTGGAGCAGGTAAGACAAGTGTAAATATTAAAAATAAAGCTAGAATGTCTGCTTATGAAGGAAAAAGAATAGGTCTTTTCGCTTCAGGTGATGTTCAATTAAATAGTATTGTTAATGATTTAGAAACAGATGAAAACGTAAAAGATGTAATTGAAAAGAAAGGTACAATTGTAGATTATTTTAATTTGATAAGCAGTGACCTAATGATGTTAAGAGCCGCTGTTGAAAATAATATGACCCGTGAGAAAGAACTTTACTTTATGTTTAACGGAGTTCAAATTCCTAAATTGTTTTTAACGGATACTAATAATCATATAAGATTAAATACGGTAGCGGTACAAAAAGCAGTACAGGCGTTAGAGAATACTATTAATCATGAAGATTTATCTAAGCTTGATGTATTGTTCTTTGATGAAGCTACTAATATGTCAGAGTTTGAAATCAACGTAATTAGTCAGTTAATTGCAAAGCATAACGAACAAAGAAAAACAAGTGTACCTTTAACATTAACTTTAATGGGCGATTCTACACAACAGGGTTATAGAGTTAAAGATGAAAATGGTGATTTAATAGAAAGTGATTTTTCAATGGGTTCTGTAAGAGCGATTAAAACACCTAGAGGTAAGATTACATTAAGAGGGAGTTATAATTTCTTAAATGACTCTTTTAATTATTTTAACGATGCTTTCACAGCGTTTAGGTATCATACAGAAGTTGTTGCTGAAGGTATACAATTAAAAAGACCAAAAGATTATGAATTACTCAAACCTCACTCACCTCAAATATTTAGAGGTTTGTTTCAAAAAGAAGAAGAGTTAATTGGAGCAGGTTTTTTTAAAACGGTTGAAGAAGCGAATGAAAAATTAAATTTAAAACCTATTGTTGAAAAAGTTAAAAAAGAAAATAAAAAAATAATTGTAATTGTAGGTAAAGACAAAGAAGATGACGCTATGGAAAGATTATCTCCTTTATTAAATAATTCTTCTGAATTTAACGATGTGTTTAGAATATTAATAGACGACGGTACGAAAAATTCAGTTCAAGGTTCTCAAGCAGATTATGTTTTTCATTTAAGCTCTACGGTAATTGAAAAAGATGAAGGCTCAGGTAAGCATATATTTACTATGTTATCAAGAGCTAAAAAAGCTTATGTTCATATTAATGAAAAACTTCCTTTTCATACTTCAGAATTATTTAAAAATACTTACGACAGTAAAAACGGACTTCTTAAATTAAAATCAAACACTCGACCAGGATATATTGTCAATGAGACTGAAGTTATTACCAATTCAGATAAAGTAAAATCTATTTCTAAATTTAGTTTAGACACTGAAGAGGGAAGAAATAACGTTGAAGAACTATACTCACAAGCAATTCGATTAAATGCATCTCTTTCTACTGAGGAAGCTGCTAAAAATTTAAAAAAACCTAAAAAATTAAAAAAAGATAAAAAAGAGGAACTTCCCATCAAAGGGGATTCTTTCGCTTCTAACGAGCAAAAAAGAAACTTTATATTTTATAAAAATCAAAAAGGTAAAAGAAATATCAATCTTAATTTATTTTACTCTGAAGATGAAGAAATAAGTGCTAAAAAAGTAATTCAAAGAAGAAAGTTAATCAATGATAATGACGAAGCTATTGTAAAATTTACAAACAATAATCATCAAGGTAGAGGTAAAAATATTAATTACGATGGTAACCAAGAACTTGCTGTTTATATAAATGATACTATGATTGGTATCTTAACTTCTCCTTATTCAATTAGAGAAAATATTGAAAAGTTAGAGAAATCTATTGCTGAGTTTAAAAAACATACGCCTAAAACAAATAAAGAAACTGAAGAAGTTAAAGAATTTATTGAAGTGTTTGAAGCTAGCGTTAAGCAACTTCAAGAAACTTTAGATTTTGTAGAAGATATATTACAAAAACTAGAAAAAGATAAAAACGTTACTTTAGATATTAGTGATTTAAACATTAAGAATTCTGATTTAAAAAGTTTTTCAAAGTCAGTGTTTAAAGAACAAAAAAACGGTGAAATAGAAGGTGTGGCATTAAAAAATACAGGCACTTCCGAAAAACCTTATTGGGTTTTAACTGAAGATGGTTTTAAAAGATTACATCTAAATCAAAAAAATGAAGCTATTGTTTATCACACTCGTCCATTTACGGTAGTTTCGGATATAGGGGATTTAGAAGTAGGTACACCTTATGTAGCGATTTCTTCAATAGATGGTAGCATCAGTAATTTAACAGTTGAGCAATTAGAAAACCAAATTGAAAAATGGAAGAAACAAAAACCAGAAGATAGAACACTACAAATTATTCCTTTAAGACAATCCGGTAAAATAGAAAGCTTTTCAGATGTATTTAAAAAGCTAGTTATTAAAATGAAGAACAGAGCTTCTACTGATTATGGTGACATCTCTGGAGATTTAAATAGCTTATTCACAAAAACACAAGTTGAAAAAATAACTGACATTTTACATGATGTTTTCTTTAATGCGGAGGGTAAGATTAGAGAATCTTTACGAAACGAACATAAAGATTTATCTAAGTTATTTAACGAATTAGAAAAACGTAAATATCAAAATAAATTCTCTATTCCTGCTTTAGTAGTGCAAACATTTAAAATAACAAGTGATTCAGAATCTAAAAAATTCAGTGATGAAGAGTTTCAGAATCTTATTGATGGTTACTTTAAAGTAATTGGCACTAGTGCAGTAACAGATGATATGAAGAAACTAAACAGTATGTTAAAAAAGATAGATGATATTATTTCTTCGTCTCCTGAAGGTAAACCGTTTCCAAGAAAAATAATCGCTAAAGGAGGATTAAACAAAAGTAGCTCGGGTTCAAGTGAAGTTGCTTTTATTACTGATACTTCTGATATTATTTATGATAGATATTTCTTTGTTCCAAAAGTAGCTGTAGATTTAGAGAATATTAAAATAAAAGAAACTATGCCTAAAACAGACAATACCGAAGAGGATAATTTAGATTCGCCCGATGACAATATTAACGATTTAAATCAATTTGGTAAAGATATTAAAGAGTTAGATATAGAAGGTTTAAGAACAAATGAAGAGATAAATACATTGTTAAATGCGTTTAAAGAAAATAAAGAGTTAGACATACTGAAAAAGCTACCTATTTTGAATTCAGAACAAAAAGAAAATCTAGCAGATATTATAGAAGATATTATTGATAGTGTAGAAGAAAATAAAGAAAATAATTGTAATAACAGCGAAGAACCTCCATTTTAATTATGAAATGTATAACTAGCCATAATCGTGAAATATCTCGAAAGTTAGATAATTTTTTTAATGTTTACTTTAATGATAACATTACTTTTAAAGAGGCTTTTAAAGACTTACCTCTCTATATAAATCGAGTTGACAAAACTATAAATAAGTATGTCAATAAAGGAGTATTAGTAGAAGAAGGAGATTTAGATTACTTGTTTAATTTAGGAAAAAACAAGTTAACATCAGGGATAGATTCTAAAGTAACTGACTTTAGCAGATTAAAAAAAGAAGAATTTGAAAAAGAAGTAAATGAGCGATTTGCTGAATTTACTCTAGCTAAATCTGAAAGTCCGTTAGACGAAAATACTGACGAAGATACTAATGAGGATACGGATGAAGATATAGAGGTAGATAATATTCCTGACGTAGTAAGAATAGAAGATGAAGTTGAAGAGATTTCTTCTTTAGCAATCGATGAAACAATAATCAAAGGAGACGGCGAATCAATTTTTTCAGAAAAGGATATGAAGACGTTTAAAGTTACTTCAACTCCGTCTGTCACTTCAATGGATGATTTAATTGGTTTGTTTAAAGGACTTCAGACGATACCCGCTTATAAAAAATGGATTGAGAAACAACTGTTTAAAGCAATTGTATTTGACGATACTACTGGAACATTAGTAACAGAAGATGACAGTGAGTTAGCAGTAAAAAGAGTAGAGGAATTCTTAGAAGATAATAGAAATAAAGTTTCAAAATATTCACCAGAGTTACTTAAAGAATTTGAAATGATTAGTGCTGGAGAATTAGATTCCGGTAAAGCTAAACCAGCATCAGTATTAAAACAATATAATAAGATAAACGAATTAAAAAATGAATCTAACAAGCTTGTTCAGTTATTTAGATATATCTTATCTAAACATGATAACACAAGTATTAATCTGTTAGCCAAATCTATGGTGAATATTGATGAAAACGGTAAACCTTTAATCATTAAAAAAATAAATACAAGAACTGAAGTAACTCAAGATTCTGAAACCATTAATTCTTTGGAAAACGTATCTGATTTATTTAAAAACATAATTACCAATACGGCAAGAACCGAAAATTACGACTTTCATTATGATGCTTCCGTAATAGGCAGTGCTAGTTTCATAACTCGTCACATGCGATTTGATAAAGATTTGGGTGAAGAAGTATCTGAGGTGATGTATAACTTACTCTATTCAGATGATAATTATTGGCAACTTGCAAGAGATGAAAATAATATTGATAAAGAAACATTAACTGCTTTATTTCATGGTATTTATCGAACTAGCGAACAAAAGTCAGAGTTACAACAACGTACTAAAAATGAAGAGATTGAGATAGAAAACTGGAGATTAAACAACAGTTCTTTTTTTGAATCTTTACAGAAGATAAACGGTAATGAATTAACCAAAGAAAGATTAAGAAATATGATGGCTACAAACTATGTCAAAATGTTTCCCATTAAATCAGTATCTATAAAAGAAGATGTAGAAGAAAGTTTACCTTTAAATTTACAAAGAACTTCGGCTTTTAAAACTTTTATTTATCCTTTAACAAAAATATTTGTAGATGAAGATAACGCATACAAATCTCAAAGTTCTAATGGTGCTATCACAGAAGAAATTATCCTAATAAGTCAAGAAGCTAAAGAAATAATAAACGAAGACTCTTTTGTTGATGGTTTATCTTATCGTTTAAATAATAATAATGTGCTAACTCCAAGTCAATCAAAACAGTTTAGGAAAATATACGCACGATTGATTAAAAATAAAACTTTAAAAAAACAACTTATAAAAGGGATTGAGTTGCTAAAATCAGTTTCTAAAGAGACGAATGAAGAAAACAAAAAAGTAATTATTTCAAATGCCAATATGCAATTGAAGAATTTTATGACACAGTTGATGAAAGAAGGGTTAGATGTTGGCGCAACTCGTCAAAAATCAACTTCTACTTCTATTTTAGGTACGCAAAAATCTGATTTCGACTTAATAAATCAACAACATTCGATAATGGCTAGACTAAATAGTCTTGCGTATAATATGCAACCAAATAGTTTATTTATTGAACATCCTTTCTTTTCGATGAATAGTGATGGTGAATATATTGCCAATAATAATCTTTTTGAATTTGTATTAAAAGAAGGTATGCGACAGAGTTTTAAAGCAAACGATTATGTAAATCTTAATTTAAATGATACATTACTTTCTAATTTAAAAATCTGGAAGTTTTATAAAAATAAAGGTATTATTTCTACTCCTTACGCTACACCAGCGGATAAATCAAGAAACTATAATATCAATATTAATGCTGACTTAACCACAGATATTAAAGTACAACAATTTTTACAAAGTTATTACACTAATTTTGTAAATGAGTTTAAAACACGATTTGAAAAAATTGGTATTATAAGTACTTTAAACAAAAATGAAACCGACCCAATAAAAATATTACAAAATATTGAAAAAACCTTAGTCGGTAAAACAAGAAAAGATATTAATGAAGCGGTATATGCGTTTAACAGTATAAATCCTTTTGGAGAACAAATTGAGCTAGTGGATGGGATTCATATTAATGAAGGTAAAAACGGTTTATTTTTTAAAAAATCATTATATAAAGAAATTAAAGATGGATTTAACTACGAAAATATTGCAAAAGAAGCAGAGTTAAATTTTAAAACGGATTTAATACTAAACTATGACGGTTATCTTTTAGATGATTCAATTGGTGGAAATCAGTTATATACTTTAAACACTGCTTTTGAAAACGCTTTAAACGATGTTTTATTTGAGTCTTTTGTTTCTCAAGATAAAAAAGCACTTTCAAACTCTTTAGTTAGTGATATCCAAACACTATTAACCGTTGAGTTAAGTAATTTTAAAAAAAGAGGACTTTCTAAAGTGCCCGATTATCAAAAAAAGAATTTAAAAAAGAAAGTTTTATTGACTTTATTAAAAAATAATTCTCCTGTTTTAAGTTTTAATTCTGAAGTCTTGCAATACGGTAAAGATTACCTTAATAATTATCTACTTACTTTACCTTTAACACAAGGAATTAAAAGTCAGTATAAAAGCGATAATGAAGAAACACAGATGATTGATAATGTAAAAAGAAATGTTTCGTTATTATCTAATTACACTCCTTATTTTGGTTCTAAATACGGTAACGATAACGTGATGTATCAGGTAACCATTAAAGATATAAGTACTAGAATCGTAGGTATTAACGGAGCGTTTGAAGATAAAGACCAACACGATGGAGCTGCTTTTGAAATACCCTCACAAACATTTAAAAATCAAATAGCCGTAGGTGGAAAGATATATGGTACGGCTATTGGTTACGCTAATCAAAAACCTTTAGCAACTCAATTTGATTCATCACAAGGTAGTACAAGTCTTGAAAAGTTTGCTATATTTGCTATGACTAATGAAAGGATTTTAAACTCATTTTCACCTGAAAAGAACTTCAACGACCTAGTTCAAGAAGGGTATATACAAGACTGTTAAAATTATGGCAAGATGTTTACAAAGTTCGCTTACCGGAGGTGAGATTTTACTAACGGCTAATAATGATAAAGAATTAAAAAAAGAACTTTCAAGACTTATTAATGAAGACGTAACAAAACTTCAACAAATTGAAGAGTTTGTAGGTCCAATATCTTTAGAATATACACAACCTAGATTAGATAGACTCATTAAAAATATGATGAGTCAACCAATCTCTACATTAAGTAAAATTCAAAAGTTAGATATTGATAATTCTTTCAGAATCATCGATAGTTTTAAAGAACATACTATTACAGTACGCCATCCTGCAACAGGTGATACCTTTCAAATTAGTTTAGATTTTTTAGCGGGTGCTTCTTTAACCGACTTAATGAATACACCATATAGAGTTTTTGGACCTAATGGAGAAGCTACAGATAAAAACAATAAACCTTTTATAAAGCAAGGTATAAAAACAATGTATGATTTATACGAAGCTTTAGGTGGAATGTTTACAATAGGTACAGAATACGTAAAAAGTGATACTAACGTTAAACTTGATTTAAAAAAAACTATCAGAGCTTCTTTAAAAGAAACTTCTGAAAAACAAGCAAAAGCTTTTACTATAACACAATTAAATAAAATACTCACTCCTAGATTATTAGCAAAACAAACTACAGATAAAGTAAGAAAATATTTAGCATTACTCGAAAGTGATGTTGAGCTTATAGATAACCAAGGTAATATTATATCTTCACTTTTAAGTCTTACGGATTATAGTTTAGACCATATAAGAAACGCTTTAAATGTTATTCATGAAATACATAAAGGGGTTAATAAAAATAAAATAAGTTCTAAGTTCATAACAGATAATGATTACGTTAGAGATATTGAAAATATTGGAAAAGAGATTAAAGAAGCTATAAAAGATAATAGTGAAACAACCAAAGAAGAATTAATTCAAAAATTAAAAAATATAGCCAATCAAGCAGCTCAAGATTATAAAGACAAAGCTAGAGAGAAATTTGATTCTACTGATATTTCATGGGAATATTTAGCTAGAATAGAATTACTTTCAACAAATAGTGAAGGTAAGCAACTACTCAAAAATAAATACGTTGCTCAAGCTTTACCTAAATCAACGGTTAAAATGGGACAGCGAAATATGATGAGTAACAATGCTTGGGTAGATACCGACACTAAATTAATTTTTGCTAAACAAGATTCTAAAACTTATGGTTCTCAACTTTACGCAGGAACTGAAAAAAAGAAAGAAGTTAAAGTAACAGGGAGTACTCAAGCTTTAACCGCTACAGGCTTTGGTGGAAGAATGGGTTTACGTATTTATCAGATGAATGATGCGATGGCTTTCTTAATTGAAGAAGGTTTAAATGAATTAGGAGCGAAAGTTCAGAACGGTGTTAAAACTTATTCAACAGAAGATAAAAACGCAAAAGTAGTTAATACTTTAGCAGAGTTAAAAGAGTTCTTTAACAATGCACAATCAAGGTCTTTATCAGATGATTTTCAAAGAGTCGTTTTAAACATTAAACCTAATGAAAAAAAAAGGGCATCTAAATTTTTATTAAGTACTATTATTCCCGCAAATATTCAGTTTGAAAAAGATTCTTTCGATACCTTCACAAATCTTTTTAACTATAAATCAACAACTTTTAAAAAGTTAAAAGGTCAACACATTCAACCAATTCAACAGTTAAAATTACCTATTGAAAAGCTAGGTGATGATAGAGATGAATTAGTTACAATAGTTAGAAAAATGTTAATTTCTAAAATATCTGAATCAGATATAAGTCAAGCATCTGAACTATTAAAAAATGAGGATCCTAATTTTAATAACAATCAGTTACGAGAACTTTTAGTAACTCAACTTAACTCTTATTTTACAAAACACTCAGTAAGAGAAAAATATAAAGGTGGACAGTATGTAATCAGTCCTCAAACTACAGCGATTTATGAAGTTACTTTACCTGACGGAAGAGTTAAACGATATGCTGGTTATTTTCAAGCTTTAAATTCAGCAAAAAGAGCTTGGAAAGATAATCAGGATACTGATATTGATTTTGGAAAGTTTTTAAAAACTAAAATTTCTAAACCTCGAAGATTAAAAGGAGGTAATATGAAATTTAAAATTGTACAAGAGGGTCAGACTTTAGAAAAAGACTTCTTCGATACTAATATTTTTAAACTTTTAAAAGATGCGTTTACAGATAAAAACAACGCTAGAAGAGCGAATGATATTGAAGCATTTAGAGAAGCTAAAGCTAAACACGAAGGAATATTAGGACTTGCTAATTATACCGTTAAACAATTTGCTCAAGAGGGTGTCTTTATTGATTATAACAACGATTTAACTGTTAGAGAACAATATCCTATTGAAAAAGACAGTCTTAAAGTAACACCTTTTGAAATAGGTTTAAAATTAAAAGATGAGGACATTCAACAATTTGGAATTAAACCTTGGATGCAACCTGATGATATTGACCTTGACCATTTTAAAAGATTAGTTAGAAAAGAAAAAGGTTTACTATTTAACGAAGAGAATATTTCTCAAGATGAAGTAGATATAGAAAAAAAAGCAAAAGCATTATATAATAGTTTTCAAAGAATTATTGAAATGACTGTTTCTCGTACACCGGGTCAAGATTTACAATCTATTTTGGGAGGTAAAGTAGCTTTTATAACAAAAGGTAGTGATAACAACATTGAAGCACCTATGGAGTTAGAGTATTTTCAAGGTGCTGACCAAGATATTGATAAAGGTGGTATTCCTATGATGGAAGCGGAAAACGGAAAGGTGATTTCTTGGCATCCAGATATGTACGACAATTTAGACAATCCTGATGTTATGCGTTTACCGTTTGTATTTAAAACTGATTATAAATTAGAAGAAAATGCAGATAAAGTATCTTCTATTGTTGCAGATATAATGCCTAAATATGACGAAAAAGAATTAATTGAAGCGATAAAAACAAGTAATAATTTAGGTATTCAAGCACAAATTAAACTAGGTAAATATAAAACTTTTAATATTGATGATAAAAAAGTAGTAGAAGCTTTAAAAGAAAAACAAAAATGGAAACCTACTAGAAAAGGTGCTCGAAATTTTATCACACGTTTCTTATTCGATGCAGTAGTATTACCTGAAAACGCATTTCAAGCTCAAACAGCAATGACTATGGACGACTTAGATATGGAGGCTACTAACGCATCTAAAGGTAGATTAAGAAATCCTAAGAACCGATATAGTGCAGCTGCTCAAGACATTGCTAAAAACGATAACAACAAAGGTAAATTAACGATTGGTATTGCCGCTACCTTAATTAAAACTACAGGTATTTTTCAAAACGCCTATAATGAGTTAATGCGAAATTCTAATTTTTTATTCAGAAATACCCTTACTCCTTTAAGGGTAACTGATGAAAACGGTAAAATGGTTGAATATCAAGCAATACCTAATTTAAATTATAAAAATCTAAGTTTAAATACTTCAGATGATAATTTAAAATACTTTATTGAAGTAATTCAAAGTTCTAAGTATGACCCACCTACAATACCAATAAATGGTGAAATGTTCAATAAAGCATACGTATTATCAGTTTTAGGTAATGCATTATCTACTAAAAAAGGTTCTAAAAAAAGAATTGAAGCGATGAAAAAAGTACGTAGTGTATTGAGTGATTTTGCTTCTTTTGAAGCGACCGTTACTTTTCTGGAATCTCAATTCTTATCCGCTGCTACAGATAACGCTAAGGAATTAATTCTTGAAAAAATAAATGCCGATGTAAGAACCGCAGGATTTTTTGGTTCTATGTTATTCAGAGGTGTTCCAATCGATGTGGCTATTGGGGTAATGACTCATCCAATGTTTGAATATATTGTATCTGAAACAGATACTGATTTAGGTCAAGGTACTATAGAAATGTCAGATTTTATAGAAAGTATAGATGTAGAAGAAGAAGATGTTTTAGCGAATAATTTAAAAGAAACATTATTAACGCTAAATAACATTAATGAACAAAACAGATTAGTAGCTAAGATAGCTTCTTTAAATCAAGGTACACCTAATAGTTTTTACGCTCAATTATCTTATCTATCTCAAATTAAAAAATCACATCAAAAAATAACCAAAGATGAAGATTACATTTCATTAACTGCCGTGTTAGAGCAAATTTTAGAAGTAACACCTGAAAATCTAAGTCCTCATTTACATATTAATTTGATTGCGAGTAATCCTAATTATAAAGCATTAGTTAAAGGTTTAAATACTTTAGTTAGAGTACAAAGAACACTTTCTTCAGCTAATGATTTAGCTTTACAAATAGCAGAAAGAATTAAAGCCAAAAACACGGAAGAAGATATTAAATCATATTTAAGATTCTTGAGTGATGTTCAATTAATTTCTTTTTTAAAATCAAACTCTCCAACGATTAAAAAAATGAAAAAGCTGACCAGAGCTAAATTATACAGTTCGGAAGGTGCTACAGAATTAAAAAAGATTTTACAAGATGCTATTTTAGAAAATAAAAATCAACTAGCGTATTTTGGTGGATACATTGCGGAAGATAACACTAAAGCCTTATATCCTGAAACTAGTTCCGAAATAAATTTAAAACCTAGTATAGTTATAGATTCAAACGACCCTATTGAATTAGAAATTAATATAAGTTTAATGAGAGCAGCCTTTAAAAAAGATGCTAATACAAAGATTGAAATAGGTGGTCAAAAGTTTGATTTTAAAGATATTTTATTTGTGTATGACCAATTAGTAACTAGGGGTTCTATGAGAACAGATTCTTTTGCAAGAGTAATGGTTTTAAACGATTGGAAGATTTTTGAAGATTTCAACGAGCTGGGTAAAAACTTAAACGATACTTTTAATATTCAAACATATCTTGACGAAGATAAAAATTATTTTACAGATGATTTTCATTTACAATTTACAGAAGTATACGGTGTTGAAACATTTGTAAAGGAAAACGAAAAAAGTAATGATTTTTTGTACGATTACGAAGGTTATGATACAGAAGAAAAATATGAAAAATATGATGATTATTTATCTTTGAAAATGTTAAAATCAGTAGAACCTGTGGCAGGAATAGTTACTAAAAAAGCGAAAACCAAAATAGAAAAAAATGATTTTATTCTTCAAATAGAAAAACTATTTGAAACTCCTAAAACTGAATTAATCTGTTAAAATTATGGCGATATGTATTAAAAATAAAAGTGGTGAAATAAGGATAGATAAATCTAATTACAAAGAATTTGAAAAAACTCATCCAGACTTAGCAAGTGAAATTACAAAACAGATTAAACAAGGTGTAACTGATGAATTTTCCTTATCTTATCCTCCAAAAGGTTATTACCTTTTTAACACTTCTGGTTATGACCCTTCTCATTTTACTTTTGAAAAAGGATTTAAATTTACAGAAAAAGATATTGATAGAGCTAATTTTTTAAATAAGCCAGTTAAAGTATTTGAAAATGTTGAAATCCCTTTTAAAAAAGGTCAACTTTTAAGAAACCGTTTAGGTGATACAAATATTATCTTAGCGAATGAAGATTCTAATAATAAAGAAGAATTTGATAAAATAGTTGATCACGAATTAGCTCATTTGCGTTTTGATAATCTTATAGATGAAAACGAAGCCGTTTCTAAATCGGCTAAAACAATATTGAGTAAATTAGAAACCTTAAACGTAAGTAATAAAAAATTAGTAAAAGATTTACTAAATCGTGTTGATGGTAGCCCTTCAGAATTATTAGCGATTATAGATTCAGAACCCAAAGTAAAATCGTTTATAGAAAGTTTGTATTTAAGTAATGATGTGGATTTAATAGAGTCTGTAGAAACAATACATCACACTATGAATACATTTGTTAACGAGAATAGAACTTCAGAGGAATATAATGATAGTTTACCATTTTCAGCAGCTAATTTAGATATTGAAACTTTAGAACAAACAAGTTTTAAAGAAGATGAAAACTATTTCAATAGAGTTAAAAAAACTTGGGATTTATATCAGACAAATAATAAGTTTAAAGGTTATGAGATAATTCAAAAAGGTGAGCACTCTTTTTTAGTTGAGAAAAATTATGACAAAGAAAAAGGTTTTTCAGATATTGCTTATCAACAGCTTTTTCAAAAGTATCAAAGGGTCGAAGGTAAAACACTAAGTAATATTCTTAACGACAATAATAGAGAAAGCCTTGTTAAATCAGAATGGGATGATTTAAAGCTTGATACTTTATCTGAACACGATTTGGTATTAGTGAGAAGAGAAAAAAAAGAAGATGGAAAAATTCAAGTATATATGCAGTATTTTCCAATCATGTATGTATTCCCTAGAGAACGTAAGTTTTTAGTAGCTACTGGATTCACCAATCAAAAAGGAAAAAATAAAGGTAAAGCAACTGCGCTACCTATTAATTATGACGATGTTATAGGATTTGCCAAATATTCAGGAAATCCTATAACAGAAATTCAACTACCTGCAAGTGGAGCAGAATATGCTAAAGAAATAGAGTTAGATACGCAAAATTTAAAAAAAGATTTTTCAATACAAACATATTCTCCTAATACCCATATTACGGTATCGTTAGCTAATACTATTAAAGATAGAGTTAAACATGCTACAACTGTTGATAATTGGGTACAAGGGGGTGATGTGGTTAGAGTACGATGGGAAAAAAGTGAAGATTATAGAAACGATGAACATAAATTTAATTATTATGTAAAATTCTATAAAGTAGTAGCTAAACATGCTAACGCTGTAAGTGTTGCAATAAATAAAAAAAATGGAAGTGAGACTACTTTAGTTATTCCTTTTCATCAAATAGATAGAGTTGCTAAATCAAGAGAATCTTTCGATAAAGAATACAAAACTAAATTAAAAGAGGTTGAAATAACAAAAGGTAAAGAAACCTATACTGTATTTAATCCTGATGAGGAAGGAGAAATTAAAAAAATAGAGGATAGAAAAGAATATTTAAAAAAACAAGGTTTAGATGAAAAAGAGTCAGAAAAAGAAATTTTATCTAGGATGTTACCTAGTGATTGGATAAAATATAAAGTAGCTAATCGAAAAGGAACATTATGGGGAAAAATAATTAATGTAGGAGAAGATAGTGTTACTATTGTATCAGTTTCAAAGGAAGATACAAATTTAGAAGAAACAACTAAAAACTTTATTAAGATTGTTTCTTTTAAAGATATTGAATGGCATTATTCTTCTTTGGATAAGGAAAACGAAACTTTTAGAAATCTTTATACTTATTTTAATAATCTTAAAGAAACATTTAACATATCTTCTAAAGCAGTAACAGCTTTAAATGAAGGAGCTGTGTTTCCTCCTGCTTATCGCACTATTACTGTTTCTAGTTTAAACGAAGACTATATAGACGAAAAAGGTAATTTAATGCGTTATTGGAAACAACTTAAACCAGGTGATAGGGTATCTCAAAGATTTAAGAAAAAAAATGGGGAATTTGGAATGACAGTAGTCACAGTAACAAGAGTAGATTTACAAGGTAATGTATATTATGCCAACAAATCAGAATTTAAAACAACTAAAGGCGATTCTTTTTTTAGAACTAATCGCTTTAAATTAAATCCTAAAGATGTTGTTAAATTTCATTTAATGGGAGAAACTGATTATCACCCTAGCTTCACTAAAGACTATCGTAAAAGCACATCTAAAGAAGTTGAAGAAGCATTTAAAGAATTTAATGAAAAATTAGAAGCTCAAAAAGCAAGAAACAATAAAAAAGATATTTCTTTAAACCAAGCAATTGAATTTCAAAGTTTAGAAAAAGCAGAAGCTTTTAAAGAGTTGATGCTCGAACAGCAAAGACCCTTTACGTATGTGACTAAAGAAGTAACAGAGAAGAATCAAAAAAGAAAAGTTTATCTTAAAGCATGGGCTAAATTTTCTAAAGGTAAAGCCGTTAAAAAAAGTAATGGTGATTATGAAGCTGACCGACTAGTCACAAAGCTAGAAGCGGGTTACGCTAGAACAAATAATTATTTAACTATACCTATTGCTGCAAATCTTTTAAAAGAAGGTGATTATATTGCTCTAAAAAGAGATAATCAAGAATTTAAATTATATATTCAAGATGTATATAAATACAATCGAAAAGAGGGAGAAATAGGTTATTCTTTAACGACGTTAGGAAAAAGTAAAAAAGGAAGTCTATATCATAGACAAGTTTATTTATATATTAATTTGAATGGAGAAGTTTCTGCAAAAATAGAGCAATTTGGTAAAAATGAAAAAGCAAAAGAAATTACTGTTGCTGCGTTAGGTTTAAAAGGTGGAGATTTAAGAAAAAATAAAGATTTAATTAGAGATAGAGACAATAAAACAGCAGCTCCTAAAATAAGAAAAACCAGAGCGAGTAAAGGTAAAATCAAAGCTCAAGATTTAGCAACGCTTACACAAATTGTAGATAATATAAATAATCTAACAGAAGCTAATGCTTCACTTGTAACAAAAGAAGAATTTAAACAAGCAATGATAAACAGAGGTGTTTATTATGTGAATGCTGAAAATGTAGAAAAAGCTTTTGTAGATAATGAAGGTAATATTGTAGTAAATAAAGAATTAGCTTCTACATCAGACGCTATGCACGAATATTATCACTTCGTAATGAGAAGTTTTGAAAAAGTAAATCCTAAAGCATATCAAGATTTAATGAGTGCTGCGATGGAACATGAACTTTTTGAAGAAAAACGAGCTTTGTATTCTGATTATACTGATTTAGAAATAGCTGAAGAAGTTTTTGTAGGACTTGCTCAAGCTACTTTTGAATCTAAAAAAGACCCAAATTGGTTTGATAAGTTCAAGACTGTAATTAATGATTTTTATATACATTTTAAAAACTTTATCGGTAAAGTATTTGGTTATCAACCTTTTAAGTATGCAAGAGGTAGAGAGTTATTTAATATGACTTTAGAAGAACTCACACAACACTTTGGAAAAACAGATTTACGTAGATTAGAAAAAGAAAGAGTGACTTTATCTAATTCAATAACTGATTTAAGAAAAGGTGAAGCTATTCAAAAACTAAAAAATAATGTGTATTATGATGATAATGTACCTTATCTGATTAATTCGCAAGGTGTTAGGTCTAAACTATTTGATAGAATACTACCTTTATCTAAAGATTTAGAAGTCGCATTAGAAATTTATGCAGAAATAGAATCTGATGTATTTAAACAAAAGATTAAAGATCAGAAGTTTCAAATACAAGATGGTGAATTACCTTTCAACTTAATTGAAAAGTATTTTGGTAATCGTAGAGTAAGGTCTTCTCGTTTAGAAGCTTGGAAAACAACAAGAGATGAAGCTTTTGAAAAGATTAAAACCGCAGATATTATTAGTTTTAAAGAAGAAGAACATGAGTATTCTGTTAACGGTTCTAAAATAATAGGTAATTCTGAAAATTTAGAAAAAGAAGGAATTATTACACCTTATAATGAAGAAGATTTTAAAACTAATTTAATTAATAACACTTTAGATTTAGTAGAAAAAACACAAGGCACATTAACTGAAGAAACCGAAGAGCAAATTAAAAGTAATATTGAACAATTTGTTAACCAGTTAAGTGTGATTAAAGAACCCGGTACATTGTTTCACAAAGCAATGCAAACTTTTCTTGAGGGTTATAATAAAGCTTATGGTAAAACTGATGAAGATAAAATAAGTAGGTCTTTAGACGATGCTTATGAAAAACTTATTGAAAGTGTAGATGGTGTAAATTGGTTTATAGATACACCCCAAATAAGAAATAACTTTGAAACTAACGCAAGGCAACTTTTTGAAATTATTAAAATGAACTCAGGAGAGAATTTTAAAATTCTACCTGAACAAAAATTAACGTATACCGATGAAAACGGTAAAATCACAGCCGCAGGTACGGCGGATATTGTCATTTTAAAAGCAAACGGTAAAGTAGATGTTTACGATTTTAAGTCATCTTATAAAAATGTTTCTAACTGGAGTAATTATAAAAACGAACACGTTGTAGCACAACAGTTGTCTTATCGCAGTTTTTTAAATTCTATGGGGCTTGTAGTAGATAATAATTTTATATTACCTGTGTCTATGGATATGAATTTTAATACGGGTTATATTGATAGTTTTGAACCAATGAGTTTACTTAACATTTCAAGTTTTTTAAGTACTGAAGATAGAATAAAAATAGAAGATGAAATAAATCGTATTTATCCTGTTTCAGCTTCTAAAACAACTCAAGCTATTGAAAGTAATATTGAAGTAGCTGACTTTATGCAAGCTTATTTTAACTTCGATATTAATCCTACTAGAGAAACTACAGATGAAACAAACAAAAAACAATTTTCAGAAAGTTATAAATTTGAATCAGCAGTTCTTAGATTAATAGATAAACATAAAAACGGAAGATACACTGAAAAAAATCCTTTCGGAGATAAACCTATTTCAGTTAAAAAAGAATTAGAAAAGTTTAAAGTAAAAAAAGGATATAGTAGTATCGATAATATACCTATTGCGGATAGAATTAAAATTTATAAAGATACTTATTTAGATTTATTATTTAATTATGAAAAATCTAAAGGAAACACTTATAAAGCTGTAGTTGATTGGGTAAATGCACAAAGAGTAAACGTCTTATCTTCTCGCAATGTGGGTACAATGGCAGAGATAAACACTAAAATCATAAAAAATAAAGATGATATATTTAATGAAACTTTCGCTTTAAAATTAGAAAAATATTTATACGATAGTAATTGGGAAGTAATTGAAAGTCCTGAATTACAAGATTTAAACATTGTTGCTTTTTATCATAAACGAAATAAAGTTTGGGAATTTATTACTTTAACAGACAAAGACCCAAGCGACTATTTTCAAAATGGTGCTCAATCAACATTTCAACGAGTAGCTGCAATGCGTAGAAAAGGTTCTATTTTAGGAAAGTTTTTACCTGCACATCAGCTTACTGAAGATATTTTTGAATCTACGTATGAAAACTATGAAGCGATGAAAGTAATGTTATTTATTATTAATAATCCTTCATTATTTAAAGATACTAAGATAGGAAAGTATAACCATGTTATTAGCACTTCATCAACTACAAAAGATGTTGGGGATCAAACAATTAATTTTAATTGGTTTACTTTAGATGAAATGTTAAAACAATTAAAAAAAGTAGTTAGTCATCCAGCTACTAAAAATGTAAAAACAGAATTAGATAAAAAGATTGAGAAATTCAATGTTAGAATATTTGACAATGTCGCAACTACTTATTTAGATGAAGCATTTATGCATCTTGATAGACTTCAAAGTAGAATGTTAGATTTGAGTAAATTTCAAAGAAACAATGAAGAAAGATTACTTAAAGGTCTAAAAATAGAAGGAACACAAACAATAGAAGATTTTTTTAAAACTAGGATACATCCTAAACTTTCTAATTTAGATGAGATTAATTATAAAATATTAGATGAAATTGTTCAAGAATTGTCATTTTTAATTGATGCCGTAGAGAGAAAGCTAACGGTTGAGAACAGTGTGAATATATCTGAATTTTTATCACTTCTTCGTTCTGCAAGATTAGAATTTGCTTATCAATTACCAGGTGCAAAGAACGAAGTACAAAAAATAGGTTCACTCACCAATGGTTATATGTTTGGTAAACCTGATGATTTGGTAGAACCTTCAGAAAAAGCAGTAGTCTCTTTAGTTAATCAAGCAAGGTTTGCTATACGTAATGAAGTTTTAGAATTTGCAAAAGGTGAACACTATGATAAAGTAAAAGCATTGTATACTTCTAAAAACATGGGTACAATTAGCTCTGGTTTAAAACATGCTGTTTCAGGTAACTTTTTAAGAGCTTTTGACAATATGTTTGAATTAGATGAGAAAGGTATGAATAATTATAGATTACGAGACCCTGATGAAAAAGCAGGTGATTACGATTATTTATCGAGAAAACAAACTGCTTTATCTATGCAAGAAAGAGATTATATTCGTTTTTTCTTAAAAGAAGTAAATGCGGTAAGAAGAGCTAACATGACAGCTAGTCAAAGAAAACAATTTGATGACGATACTGAAAGGCATTTAGATTTACCTTTACAAAAAGCTTCTTCTTCAACTAAACTTCAAAATGAAGGTATTGGTGCAATGTTAGGAGAAGCTTATGAAAATATCATTAACCCTGCCCAAATATTTGAAGATGATATGAAATTTAAAAGAGCACAGGCAGAAAGAAAATATATGCCTAGTGTTTTTGATTATTTAGATACCGATATACAAGCTAGAGATGTAAAAATTCAACAAGCCAAAGATGATAATAACAAAGCGGCTTTTGAAACAAATTTAGAATTATTGTTAGATTCTTTTATATTATCTAATAGTAAGAAAAAACAGTTTAATAAAGTATTACCAATCATTAATGATTTGCGTTCTCACTTACTTTATCAAAGTATGGCTTATAACCAAGACACTGACAAAGCGGTTGAACAACTAGAGTTATATCTTGATTCAGCCGTATTCTCTAAGAGAGATAGAAGTTCTTCTAAGGATATAGAAGTGAGTAAAACTATACAAGGTGTTACTGGTGCAACTATGCAGTTAACAACAATGGCAAACTTAACTTTTAATGTGATGTCAGGTTTAAATCAGTATGTAGAATCTAACTTCTTAATGATGACTAAACAATTAAGCGAAAGAAGTAACTTAAATACACCATCTGTTAGTGATTATGCATGGGCTTATCGTATGGTTCATGCCGATATTAAAAATGGTAAAACCGCAATTACAAAGCTTCGAGAATTAAATCGTAGATACGGTATTAATGTAGATTTATCTGAACATGCGAAATACTTAACTAATCAAAATTATGGTTTAGCAAATGCTACTCAAGCCGATGCTCTTTTACCTAACTCTATTCCTGATTACGTTACTCGAATGGCAATACTTTTAGCATATATGAAAAAAGACGGTTCTTGGGATGCTCACACGATTAAAAATGATAGATTAATATATTTACCACATAAAGATAAAAGATTCTCCAAACTCTTTAATTCTAACGGTGTGATGAAAGATAAAAGTTTTTTTACTACAGCTCAAGAAATGGAACAACTTACAATGTATGAAACATTAGTGAAAAGTCTTTCTTCTTCAGAGGGAGTTGTTGACGGAAAACCTATTATGGGTTATGATGTAAAACAAGTACGAAACATGAAAAACGAAGCTGATACTATTTTAGGTGCGTTTACTAAAGCCGATAAATCAGCATATACCAATTTTGTAGGTTATTCAATGTTACTTCAGTTTCAAAGGTATTTAGGCGGTACGCTTTATCGTCATTGGTTTGATGGAAAAGGTAAACGTTCTGATGCACAAGGAAGATACAAACTTATAAAAAAAACAAAATTTAACGAAAATACAAGTAGAAATGAATTAGTATTAGACAAAAATAATAATCCTGTTTATGAATCTGTTTGGCAAACAGATTATCACGAAGGTATTTTAAATACGTTTATGTATTTTATTAATAACACCAACTTAAAAAACCCTAAGTCATTTAGTAGTCTTTTGTTAGAAGGTTGGGCAGATTTACCTGAAGAAGTTAAACGTAAACGTAAAGAAAATTTAAAGATGTTTTTAGCAGAAATGATAATTTTTATTCTTTCTAACATAGGTGGATATGCCTTACTTGCTAACGCTAAAGAAACTCCTGGAGCTACAACCGCAGCTTTAGTTTTAGATAGAAGTACTAATAACATGATGTTTGGTTTTATAAGCAATGTGGTAAGTTTGGATAGAAATCCAGTCGCTTCAATTAACATGGCAAATAAAATTATCAGTAACACTTTTGATTCAGTAGTATTACTTTCTTCAGGTGAACCAATAAAAGCAATATCAAAAGTATCTCATAATTTTAATGTTACTGGTACAATAGCTGACGGTGTTCAGTACGTATTAGAATAAGCTTAGAAAAAAAATACCCTCAATTACCAGTAAAGGTAATCGAGGGTATATATTATTCAAAACAACGTCCAATAACTATGAAAATAGCTACGAGAATAGCTTTTACAAAAAGAACAGTAATACAATAAATTAAAAATTCCATATTATAAGTTTTAAATTTTTAAGATTTAAATATTCATTAAGATACTAGTACTCACTCAATATACTTTTAAAATACGACTGTCTTTTATTATCTTTTACTTAAAAATTTAACGTGAGCTGCATATTTCTAAAGAATAAATAAAAATACTATCGTCTTTAGCTTCTTTTCTAATTTTAATTTGAAGTTCTTTCCAAACATCTTCTTTAGGCTTACTTCTTTCTGTTGTGTGTAAACCAGAAGAACAAAATTTTCCTGTTATACCATCAAAAGCAACCCATTCATAAGTTACTTTTGGAAACCAGTTTTTTATAATTTCTATCATTTAATTGTTATTTGAGCCTTCAAAATCTAATTTAACTAAATTAAGAATTTCATCTGTTGGTTTATCATAAATATTTGAATAAGACATTAATACCAATTGCATACTATTGACAAACATAGATTCGATTTCTGCGTTTTCTTTTGTTTTTATTTCAAAAAAATCTTTCTGTCTAAGTATATCTAATTTAATTAATGTCTTTAAACAGGTATACAATTCTGATTCAGGGATAAATTTTTCTACTTTCATTAAATTATTTTTAATATTGATTTTCATTATTTTCAGTAAACAACTTTAAATATTCTTTTTCTGATGGTAAATTGTTTAATTTTAATTTTACTAAGTGACTATAAAATTTTGTAATAAACAATTCTTTTTGAAAGTTTATTGTGTAAAATACCACACCCCATTTTTTAATTTCTTTTTCATTGGTATACTCAACAAACTTAACTTCTCCGTTTTCAATCATTTGATGTATATCAGAACCACAATCTCTACTTAAGTAAGGATAGTTACTTTTCCAATTTACATCGTCATCAACTATTTTACTTTGTTTTTGATTAATTAAATTAATCTTTTCAAGTTTGTTTTGGTATTTATTTAAATCTCCATTTTTTAAGTAGTTGAGTATTTCTATACCTTGAC
>Ga0100394_1000477_pt1 | contig 33502 bp, 33 predicted proteins | sample CryGeymeta201518_FD_81549 | JGI IMG/M metagenome (GOLD analysis project Ga0100394, IMG submission 81549) | Groundwater microbial communities from Crystal Geyser aquifers in Utah, USA - Crystal Geyser metaG 2015-18 | ecosystem: Environmental > Aquatic > Deep subsurface > Groundwater | place: USA... | reverse complement strand
TTTCTATATTCACACTTACTACTCTCAAAAAAGGTAAGTTCAATAACTCTTCATATAATTGTAAATTATCCATAATCAAAATTACGACTTTTTAACCGTTCCACAAAAATTGTCAGATAACCTAAATAATGATGATTATTACAAAGAAAGAATTGAAAAGCTAAAGAAAAAATAAACTACTAATTTGATTTGTCTGTTCGTAACAGCAGGCTAAAATTATTTGATTTTTTTTATAAAAAAAGCGAATTCTAAAACTAGAATTCGCTTTTTGATAACTACTTTTGATTACCCAAAGTAAATTTTTAACTACTACGATCAAAAAACTAGATTTTTACATTGAATTTTCCTTCTGTAATAGTTCTTGTTTCAGAACCTCCACCACCAGCATTACTACCAGTAAACTCAAATGTTCCTTTGATTCTATCACTCGTAACTTCTGTAATGGTTACTTGTCCACTTCCTAAAATAAAGTTGGCTGTAAAAATTTTATCAGCCGATGTTCCTTCTGACCAAATAGCAGTACTTCCAACAGTAGAAAAATTATATGTTCCTGTGCCTTGATAATCTGCAATATTGATATTGATTTGACGAACGGCAGAAGAAGAATTTGCTGTTCCTGCAAAAGCAAAAACATTTCCCGAAACAGTTGCCTGTACGGCTAAAGTAGCTTCAAAGGGTTGCCCATCTACTTTTGCAGACATACTTCCTCCTTCTAATTCTGTTCCTTCATCTGGGTTTTCGTCGTCTTTTTTGCAGCTTACAAAAGCTACCAAGCAAACTAAAAGAAGAATAAATAATTTGCTAAAACTAAATACTGAATGTGCCTTTTTTGTAAGTTTCATAAATTTGGTGATTTAATGGTTTTTGAATAATTGACTTTATCTTTCCTAAATCAAAAGTCTATACAACAAATTTATAATTCTTTTCAAGCAAAGTCTATACGTAGTTTTAGGTATTTTTTGATTAAATCATCTTCAAAAAATCACTTTCACTAATTACAGCAACACCTGCTTTTTCGGCTTTTTCAATTTTCGAACTTCCTGCTTTATCTCCTGCCAAAAGAAAATCTAATTTCTTAGAAACCGAACTAGAAATTTTTCCTCCTAAAGTTTTGATTTTTTCCTTTAGTTCTTCTCGCTCAAAATTTTGAAAAGTACCAGAAACGACAAATGTTTTTCCACTCAAAATTCCATCGGTAATGACTGCTTTTTTCTCTGCTTGTTCGAATTGTAAACCTGCTTTTTTCAATCTTTCAATGATTTCTATGTTTTTTGGTTCATCGAAATAGGCTTTTATACTTTGTGCTATTCTTTGTCCGATTCCAAAAACATTTGCAATTTCTTCTTCGGTAGCCTTTTGTAAGTTATCTATTGAAGAAAATTCATCTGCCAAAATTTCGGCAATACTTGCGCCCACATGACGAATTCCTAAAGCAAAAAGAACGTATTTAAAAGGTTGTTTTTTAGATTCTTTTACGCCTTTGAAAATATTTTCTACTGATTTTTCTTTAAAATTGGGTAGAGCCAAAATTTTGTCTTTATCCAATTCATACAAATCTGCAAGGTCTTTAATTAGTTTTTCTTTCAAAAATAACTCAACTGTTTTGCTTCCAATTCCTTCAATATTCATAGCTTTCCGATGAATAAAATGCTGAATTTTGGCTAAAATTTGTGGAGGACAGCCGTTTTCATTCGGACAATAATAAGCAGCTTCTCCTTCTTGTCGTACTAATTTGGTTTGACATTCAGGACAGTTTTCTATAAAAACAATCGGTTTTGCGCCTTTTTCTCTCAATTCTGTAACTACTCGTGTTACTTTTGGGATAATTTCGCCACTTTTTTCTACAAAAACGGTGTCGCCTTCGTGTAAATCCAAACGTTTTATTTCCCCCTCGTTGTGCAAAGTAGCACGTTTTACAGTTGTTCCTGAAAGCTGAACGGCTGTAAGATTTGCAACTGGTGTAACTGCGCCCGTTCTTCCAACTTGAAAAACTACACTTTTTAGTTTTGATTGTGCTTCTTGTGCTTTGTATTTATAGGCGATTGCCCAGCGTGGGCTTTTTGATGTAAAACCGAGTTCTTCTCTTTGGTCTAAATCATTGATTTTGATAACTACTCCGTCGGTTTCATACGGTAAAGTAAAGCGTTTTTCTTCCCATTCTTTTATAAAATCCAAAACTTCTCCAATGCCGTATGCTTTTTTATGAAAAGGAGAAACGGCAAAATTCCATTTTTCTAAATGTTCTAAAATGCTGGTATGAGAATCAAAAGGCGTTCCGTAAGCATCATAAACAAAACAAGAAAGTTTGCGTTTTGCCATTTCTTTCGAAGATTTCATTTTGACTGCTCCCGAAGCTGCATTTCTTGGATTTTTTAAGAGTAAATCTGGTATTTTTTCTTCTTCTATGCCTTTCTCTTTTGCTTTTTCTACAATTTCTTGATTAAGAACTTCAAATTGAGTTTTGCTCAAATAAACCTCTCCACGCAATTCAAAATCTTGTGGAATTTCATTTTTATCTTTAATTTGTAATGGAATATCACGAATTGTTCTGACATTTGAAGTTACATCATCGCCTTGTGTTCCGTCGCCACGAGTAACGCCTTGCGTAAAAATTCCATTTTCATAACGCAACGAAATAGCCACACCATCAAATTTGAGTTCACAAACATAAACAGGATTATCGACCGTTTTTCGGATGCGCTCATCAAATTCTAAAAGCTCAGTTTCATTGTAGGTATTCGAAAGCGAAAGCATTGGATAGCGATGAACGACAGTCTGAAAATCGCTTGTAATATCTCCACCGACACGCAAAGTAGGCGAATTTGGAAGTTTGAATTGTGGATTTTCGTCTTCTAATTTTTTTAATTCTTCCAACAATTTATCAAACTCAAAATCAGAAATTTCTGAACTATCATTTTGATAATATTGAGTATTGTAATGATTGAGCTTTTCGACGAGGAAATTTATTCTTTCTTGCATAATAGAAATTAAAGTAACGTTTTGAAGGCTAAAGCCTACGGTACATTTTTCGCACCTTAAAAGGTACGCTACATTTTGAGCAAATTTACGACTTTTTTATTGCTTTTTTTTTACTGTTTTAAAAGCCAATTTTGACCTTTTTCGATATCAGAAAAATAAGAAATATGCAGATTGTTGTATATTTTTTGAATGCTACCACCAATTAGACTAGTTGTCATTTTTTGAAACATATTTGAAGGTTCGATGACTGCCACATAACACTCTCTTTCTTTGAGTTCTCTGCCATAACGAGGAACATAACTGGTTACAAACCAAGCTCTTGATTGAGGTGGGTCGTATTCCAATTTTAAATAATCAAAAATAGCGTGGGTATAATTTCCATCTCTAAACATCTCAAAATAGGTTTCGAAACCTTCTCGGTGTTCTTCTACGGTTAATCGTCCAATTAAATAAAGTCGGAGAGCTTTTTTGATTTTTGTTTCTTGATTGTCTGATACGTGTGGGTCAGTTAGAATAACTTCTTCTATTAAAAATGTTTTGCGTTCGTTTTGGTAGAGCATAAATTTTAGTTTGGAAAGTAGAAAAGAAATATCTGATTTGAAACTTCCTTTTCAAAAAAAAGTTTTATATATTAATTTTCCTCTCTCAAAAACCAGTCTAATTCATCGATATTTTGGTATTCTTTAGGTAATGAATCTAAAATTTCTCCTTTAAAAATGTTACAGATTTAGGAAATCCAAACAATGTCGATGAAATAGAATTTGTAAATTAAATACTTAAATCTCCAAAAAATACAATAATCATATCACTATACCAATATTAACTAATTAATTTTTAGTTAAAAATATTCTTTTATAAAAATATTCTCTTACATTTGCAGGGCAACATTAGTTGTCTTTTTTTACGTTTTTATTTCACTAAATTTTTATTCCAATGAAAAAACTACTTTTTTCAGTCTTTACTTTACTCATATTTTTGTGTGCAAAATGCGAAGAAGACACACCCAAAAATCCAATAGACTTACTCCCACCTGCTACACAGACAGGAGCAAATACCTTCGGTTGCCTTGTTGATGGAGAGGCTTTTACTCCTGATAATAGACCTAATTCCTTTGACCATAATTATATATATTCAGAGGGTGGATATTATCTATATATTTCAGGTAGTAGAACAAATCCAGATGGCGTAATTAGTCCTGCAATAGGTACGGAGAAGCTATCTATTTTAGAAGGAGAAACCTACATCTTAACAAATAGACAAGAAGGAAACGCATACGGTGCATGGTATCAGTCTTCTAACTCTTCATATACTTCACAAGAATACACAGGAGAACTTTTTATAAGTAAGCATGATTACATAAATCAGATTATTTCAGGTACTTTTTGGTATGACATTAAAGATGCTTTTGGAGAGATTCATCAAATTCGTGAAGGTCGTTTTGACATTAAATACTAAATTTTTCAACTTAACTCAATTAAATTTAAAAAACATGAAATCAATCAAATTAATTTTTGTGCTTTTATTACTTTCCTTTAGTGCAATGGCACAACAAAATGTTAGCTATGACTATGCAAATCAAATCAATGCAGCTTTTGCAGGGGTAAATTTAAATCAAGTTCCTCATGGTCTTCTAAAAGATTATGCTATGGAGTTTGCAGAACTAAATCATTACGATGGTAATCTAACAAAAGCTAATATCCTACAACGAGGTTCTTATGTAGCTGTTTATAATACGCTATTAATGGCTCGTACTCGAACAGATGTACCAGATTTAGTATCACCTGACCACTTTGAAGCACAATGGGAAAAATATCGTTATCCACACCATACGGCTATTAGTGGTGTTTTTTATAAATATTCTCAGCTAAGAAGTAACTCAAACATTAGAGCAGAAAACAATGTGCTTTATGATACTTCGCCAAACGGAAGAGCATTACCAAATCCTTACGATACAAAAACGGTTTTTGCGATGGCTGCCCCTGTAATGGTCTATAAAAATCTTACTCTTACAGTAAAACTGCCTAGGAGTATGTTTTTTACCAATCAGTTTGATAACATCAAAGGAATTTTTGTAGATTTTGGAAATGGAGAAGGGTATCAATACATGACTTGGGAAGATGAGATAAAAGTGAGTTATGAAAGAGGAGGGGTTTATGACTGGCGTTATAGCCTGCATACAATGGAAGGAGAAACATTCCAAAGTCATAGCCGAATTTTGATAGATGTTCCTATTGAAGAAACTATTCCTACTAGAATAGAGAGAACTATTAACGAACCTTGCAACACAAACGACGATATCGATACAGTTGAGTTTGCAGGTATACAACGCTTTCAAGGCATACCAGGAAGTGCCATTTTAGAAATAGATTACATACGAGACAATAATTGTAGAATAACAAGACCACTTATTGTAGCAGAGGGTTTTGATGCAGGTATTTTTGGGAGAGAGAATCCTTTTGGAGAAGCTAGTTATGAAAATTTTGAACGTAATATTAGAGCTTCTTTTAATCTTGAGAGAGAACTAGACGATTACGACATCATCTACGTAAATTGAAATAACGGCAAAGATTTTTTACAGCGAAACGCCCTTTTATTAGAAGATATTATTCAATGGGTCAATGAAGTAAAAGAACCAGATGCAGCGCAGAATGTAGTATTGGGTCAGAGTATGGGAGGTGTTATTTCTCGTTATGCTCTCGCTGATATGGAGCAGAGAGGAATAGACCACGATACGTATTTGTATGTAAGCCACGATGCACCTCATCAGGGAGCAAATATTCCTTTGGGTATTGTAGCATTGGCTCGTCATGCCGTTGATAAGTTTGTAGCAACGCCTATTGGAGGAACAAATATAAATCCTACTGATGGAGGAAATATTTCTACCAAGACTTTACGAGCATTGATAGAAGCTCCCGGTACTAGACAAATGTTATTAGATTATATCGATGAAGACTTTAGAATAGATAATAGTTTGCACAGAGAATGGCAAGCCGAACTAACAGCTATGGGTTATCCTAGACGTACACGCAATATAGCTATGAGCAATGGTAGTCAGTGTGGGAATTTACAGATTTTTAATCCTTCTGACGTGATAGCTTCCATAGAAGGAGAAGGACGAACTAGTGTACTAACAGACTTTACCATCATAGGTCTGCAAACTCTTGCTGGTGTGGTAGGGGGAGGAGTTATAAATGGTGCTTGGGCAACTATTGTTTCTACTAGCTTTCCAAGTTTATTATTCAATGAACCTGCTTTACTTTTAGGAATGATACCAGGAGGGAATAAATTCAAATTGGATTTTAAATGTAGAGCTATTCCTGAAAGTGGTGTTATTGATGTATATAGTGGAAAGCTAACTTACACAAAAAGTATTCTTTGGCTCGTCAATATCAATACGAGTATTATGGACAGAACTTTTCAAAATCCAAATGGACTACTGCCAATGGATTCGTATGGAGGTGGTTTTTATAACAATTTCCTAACAAATTCGACTTTATCTGATAATGATCAAGATTGGTACGTAGATATTTTTGTTAATTATGACATACGAGTAAGTGCTACACCTTCTTTCAATTATATTTCTACTCCTTCGGCTTTAGATGTAGGTAGAAATCTTGTGCCTTTGGTAGCAGCCGATTATACTCGTGCTTATGGCATAAATAATCCTCCGACTGGAGATAGAACGATTCCCTTTGATAATTTTATGGTAGATTATGTAGATGCTGATAATATAAATCAACGACATATTTCTTTCAATGTGCAGAGTGGTAATTGGTTGGCTGCCGAGTTAGATTTAGTTCCTACTAACACACCTGTTTTTGATTGTACTGATTTTTGTGAAACTAACTTTGAAATAGATGGAGAAGATGAGATTTGTGCAGGAGAAAATTCTGTTTATTCTATTGTTACAAGTGGAACTATTGCTTGGAGAGTATTTGGTGCTATAGGTCTAGCAAGTCTTACTACCTCTGGGAATGAGGCTATTCTTACTCCTCTTGGTTCTGGAAGTGGGCAAGTAATTTTACAAGCTACTATCAGTAATCCAACTTGTAATGGTGCTGTTGTTGTCAGAAAAACGATTTGGGTAGGTATTCCTATACTTGACACAAATATTGAATGTACTTATACCTTATACAGATGATTTTGGAGATTGTTATAATATTTGTAGAGATTATAATTTTGCTATTGATAATTCTATTACAGTTAATGTTTTGGGAGGATTAGATCCTTTTAATTTGGCTTGGGGCTGGGAAGCAACTACAAATAATTTTAGTTTTCTTACTGACAGAAATACTATTTACTTACAACCTAATCAAACTGGTTTTATTGGTATGCGTGTAAGAGCAAAAAATCGTTGTGGTACTTCTGACTGGTTTCCTATTCAAGTGTATGTACAAGACTGTGGCAGAGGTAGAAATAATTTTAAAGTCTATCCAAATCCTACAACTTACAAACTAGATATTTCGCTTTCAGAAGATGGGACTATTCCTAGTTCTGTTCTTCCTATACAAGTGAAGTTATACGATATGTTGGGACAATTAAGAAAGGAAACTATTTTGGACAGAGAAATGAACGGAACACTTTTAGTAAACAATTTGAAAAATGGATTGTATATTTTGAGAATTTATTATGATGAAAAAGTAGAAACGCATCAAATACAAATAGGAAATTAAAACAAAACCCTAAGAGTCTTAAAAGGCTCTTAGGGTTTTAATCAAATTAAAAATTAATTCTCATCTGAATTCGAATATCATTTCTCAAATCTCCCTCAATGCGTTCTAATCCAGAGCCGATAGTTTCTTGATTTCTGTATTTTGTGTATGCCCATTTTGCCCAAATATCAATTTTCTTTCCTGCTTTGATTTGAATCATATAAAAATTACGAAAACCACGACCGTAATAGGCAGGAATAAAGAAATAATACAAAACATCTTTTTCATAAACATATTGCCTATTTTCATAATCATCAGTATCAAAAAGGGCAAAACGAGTAGAAAAACGAACTTTCCCAAAATCTAAATTTACATCTTGAACCAAAACATAACCTTGTGTTTTTGGAGCTTCGTGTTCGTAAGAACTAAACTGAACTCTAGCACGAAGCGAAACAATTTCTTCGGCTTTATAATCACAATTTAATTGATAATTTCTTCTTGTGTAAGGCGTGATTTTATTGAAATTTGAGGGATTTGTATCGTCTTCATTTCTATAATTTTTTTCTCTTACTTCTTGTCTAAACTGTCCGTAAAGTTGGATAGCACGAGAAGGACGGTAGGTAAGGCGAGCCAAATATTCGTGTCCTTCGGAAGGCGCATCAACCAAAAAACGCATCCAAGGAAAACGAAAACGGTCATAATAGGCTGCTAACTGCCATTTTTTGGAAGGCGAATATTTTATTCCCCAATAAAAACCCTGTTCGTTTATCGGACGAGAACCTTCCCCAAAAGCGGCTCCATAAAAAGTATGAAAATCTCTATCGTACTTACGAAAAAGCATAGCCATTTCTAAAGGACGAGCCAAAGATAAAATTACACCTGAAATAATTCCCATTCCACCACTTTTCGAACGTGCAGCTTCTCCAAAAAAGCTCATATTTCGCCAAGCATACGAATAATTTAGACCAAAATTATAATTGTCTTTTCCATTAAACTCAAAGCGATTGTAAAGTCTGTCGTTTCTTTGTAAAGTTTTATCATAATTTGTATAAGCTAGAGTTGCTCCCAGTTCTAAGTTGTTTTGTTTATCTCTGTATGTGATATTTCCACCTGCATCCGTACGTATAAAATTATCTTTTTTAGCTATTTCGTTGGGCGTTCTGTGGAAACCTGTTGCAATAAGTGAGCTGATTAAATCGCCATCTTGTCCGTCATTTAAAGTATCTAAAGCTAGGCGACTAGCTCCTCCATCTTCTCCCACTCTTGAATAATAGCCTGTAATATCAAATTGTCCAGTAGAATAAGTAGCTGCCGTGCCACGTTGAAAGCCTGTTTCCAAAACGGAGGTATAAGGTCGAATTCCCTGTGTACTTCTTCGAACGGTATTGATAGTTTCAGAGCCTTTTCCTGCTGCAAAACCTGCTCCCATAATCAATCCTTGCCCAAATTGAAGCTGATAATCTCCTATTGCAAGCGTTTTGAATTTTCCTTGATTGTGCAAAACTGCGTGAGCTGAAATAAAATCAAAACCGTATCTACTTGTTTTTTCATCCCAAATAAACTGTTCTCCAGCATCTTTTTCAAGCGTAAATCCAATACTAAAATCATTGAGATGCGAAATGCGCATGCGTGTATAAATTCGGTCTGGCGAACCCAAATAACGACTTGCGCCTGTCGTATCACTTGTATAACCTCGCTGTGTTTCTAAAGTACGGCTATAACGAATGAGTAAAGTTTTGTTTTTTTCTGCCAAAATTCGCTCAAAAAGATTTCTATTATCTTGTTGAAGAGTGCTTTCTGTAACGGTAACAAATGGCAAAATCCGTTCAATCGTATTTGCATCCCACGAAGGAATAGCTTGAATTTCGTAGATACTAAGCAGCCTTCCGTATTTTTTTCTGTGCTTTAAAAAATCTTCAATTTGACGTTCTGAAAGTAAAAATGTACTTATTAAATCATTTCTAGTTGCACGATTTAGGTCTAAAGGCTGAATAAAAAATTGAAATAAAGATTCATATAAATCACTATAATCGACATCGTCTTCTGGAACAGGAAAAAGTTCTTGCACCAAAATATCAAAATCTGCTTTTTCAGCACTGTACCTTTTCGGAACTTCAAAATTTATGGGCTTGTTTATTGGAGGCGCATAACTGATAGTTGTATCTTGAGTATTTGTTATATTAGTTGTATCATTTTGAGCAAAAACAGTATTTCCAAAAATAGTAGAAAACAAAACCAATAAAATGAGTACAAAAAGAGCCACTCGTACCCAAATTCCTAAAGAAATCTTTGTCGATCGTTCTTCTTTGTAGTTTGAGATAAATTGCTCGTTATAGCCGTGAAATCGACTAAAATGGTCGTCTTGAAAACGTACTTTTTTACGCTGTTCTGCTTGTCTTTGACCAGAAATAGAATGGGGGGCAGATGTTAAATCTTTGCGTGGTTTTCCTGCTTGTTCGCTCATTTTGCTTCAAAAATTGAATAAAACTAATACAAAATCTAAGATAGAATAAATTAAGGTATTTTTTGATAAAAAAAGCAAGAATTATTGATTTAGATAAATTAATGACAAGTTTACCCTTTGAATAGGAGATTTAATCCAAAAATAAAACCCACAAATGTTTGTAGGTTTAGTTTTAACTCGTATAAAATTTTCATCCTAAAACTGAACAGGAATAACAACACGCTGCTCAACGGCTCTTCCGTGATACAAAGCTGGCTGCCAGCCTTCTTGATACTCTTCTATCAAACGAATAGCTTCATTATCCAAAGTAGGATTAATGGGAGAAAGTACCGAAATATCAGCTAAAGAACCATCTTCTTGTACAAAAAACTGAACATAAATAGTTCCTGTTGCTCCTGTTGAATTATTTTTATTTTGCTCAAAATAACGATACAAATTTTCTGTTCCACCGTAAGGAGTTGCAGAGCGTTCGATATAATTTTTTTCCTGATTTACTCTTTTCTGACAACCTCTTCTTTTGATTATAATGTGTGTTTCTGGTTGGTAATAGGGTGTTTCACAACCATAGTCTTGTGAATTTAGTCCCCAAATTGTCAGACCAATTCCCATAGCAATACTTCCAATCAAAAGAGGTTTGTGATAGCGATTCAGAAAAGCGTAGTAATCTTGTAACCAAAAAGGAGGGTGGTCTTCTAGTTGTTGCGTCAGACTTTTACTGTTTTTGAAGACCACATAGGTGATGGAAGCCAGCGTCGTGCCGAGCCAAAAAAGTCCGAATATTGTAAATATGATGAGCATTGCCATAATTAAAGCGTATTTTAGGTGGAAAATTAGTGAATGAGTTTTTATCTTTTTAGAATAGATGCCAAATTGCTGTATTTTGCATATATTTATTTTAGATTTTCTGTATATTTTTTCTGAAAAATCAAATATTTTATGGTTCGTTCAATAATTTACAAAATATTGTGCAGTCTTCAAATAATTTGTAATCTAAAAAATCGTAAAATCATGAATTTGATAAATTAAATCGCCACTTCATTAAGTTATTTTATTTCAAAACTACTTTCCTCTGAATTCGTTAGTAGTTTCTTATTCATTTACTAAATTTACTTTCAAAAACGACTTTTCCCCAAATAAGTTAAGCTATGAACCTATTTTCTAACCGATTTTCGTACTCTTTAACGCTATGTTGTGCTTTTCTATTCTTTGTTTTTGGTATTTCGTCGTGTATTCCTCCTGATGTAAAAGGAACAGCCGATACACAATTTTTTGATTTGAAAGGTTTTTTGGATAATCAAATTAATTCTTTAGAAAAAAGAGAAGTTACCATTACAAAGAAAACTATTTTACAAGGACAAAAAAGCGAACAAACAATCAAAAAAATAGATTGGAAAGATGAATTTGCCTTCTTTTATTCTGCTGACATCAATACACCACAACTTCGTGATAGGTATAAAATAGAAAAAACACCTCAAAAATGGACTTTCAAAACAGAAGAGGGAAATTTAATTGTAAAAGAAATGCAAATTTTTTTTGATAAAGAAAATGATGATTCTTTTGAAAATGTAAAAGAAGTTTTAATTATTCAAAAAGATAAAAATAACCTTTATGAAAATGATAGAACATTGATTATCAAAGTGAATAAGGGTTTGTTAGAAAGTTATTCTATCAAAGGTTCGGAAGATGTTATTCTTAATGAAAAGCAGGAATTTTTGGTGGAGGGAATTGTGAAGTAACCCATCATATACTCATTATTTATCCATTTTTACTACAAACTCACCAAAAAAATCGCTAAATCTGTAAATTTTATAGACAAAAGTTATTTTTTTTGCTTATTTGTTTTTACCTTTTCATATAAATCCGTAAATTTTGAGTTAAATAGTTTTTCAATCTTCTTCATAAAAAGGTTTTTGAACTTATTTTATTAAAAATTTATCAAAAAATACGCATTTTTTAAACTTCTTTTTTACGAAATTCTTCAAATAAAATTATAGGCAGCATGCTCGAAAAATATATCAAACAATTATTAAATGAAAACGATGAAGTCGTTGTTCCAAAACTCGGTACTTTCGTAGCAGGTTATGCAGGCTCTGAAATTTCGGGTAGTAAAGTAGCTCCACCAAGTAAAAAAATTCATTTTTATGAAAAATTAAAGAGCGATAAAAATGAGCTTTTACGCAAACGTGTAACTGAAGCTGAAGGAATTAGTATTTTTGATTTTCAAAAAGAACTAGAAAGAATGACAAATAAGATAGATGACGAACTTCGAAACTCGGGGAGTTCGCATATTAGTCATTTGGGAATTATTAAGAAAAAACCTGACAGTTCTTTGGAGTTTGAGCAAGATGATGAAAATTTGTTAGATGATTCTTTTGGACTGCCTTCACTTGAACGAAAACCTCTTAACAAACGAGAAAATAAAGATGAAAATGTGGTTGCTGCAACTACCCAAGAGCCTGCTTTTGATAGAGATGCCCAAAAAGAAAAAACAGATGAGGAGAAAACCAATGAAGATTCTGAAAATGTAAAAGATGCAGCCCTTTTTGCTACCTTGGGAGATGGACTTATTAAAGATCCAGTAGAAGAAGAAGCTCGTCTGAAAAAGGAAAAAGAAGACTTCATAAAATCTACTTCGCACGTAGAAAACCCTCCTGTAAAAAAAGAAACTTCTCCTCCAGTTATTAATGTAGAAGAAGATGAGGAAGAGGAAGAAGAAGAGGAAAAAGGTTCTTCGCTTGTTTTGTGGCTCATTGCTATTCCTATTATATTTGCCTTTGTCTTTTTACTCTATATCTATACAAATGATGGAGCAATGGCAAGTGTAAGAGCTTTATTAGGACAAAAACCTAAAACTACTATCGTTACAAATGATACAAATAATGATCCTGTAACAGAGGTGGATAATACGGATGCAACGGCAGATAATACTACAGATAATACTACAGATAATACTACAGATAATACTACAGATAATACATATGCTAATTCGGCCGATGATACAAATGCAACTGATAATACAGCAAACAATGGCACAGACCCATCGACAGAATATACAGGAAATTCGGAAACACAACCAGAAGATATAATTAATGACCCTAAGAATCGTTTCTATATTGTTATAGGTAGTTTTGCAGAAATAGAAAATGCTCGCAAACTTCGTTCAGATTTGCAAGGAAGTGGAGTAGCTGATTCTAAAATTGTAATGTATCCTAAACGTGGCATGTACCGAGTAACCGTAGGTGACCAAGCTTCGCAGCGAGAAGCCTACAATCAAAGAAATACATTAGGAAGTGCATATCCTGATATGTGGGTTCTTAATTATTAAAAATAGTCTGAAAGTCAGAGTTGAAGTTTATTATTTTGATTCTGACTATAAAGTTGTTTAAGAATAAGCATTTTTCCATAGAATTGGGGTTTGCAAACCCCAATTCTATGGAAAAATAACACAGCCTTTGTTGGTGTTTTAGCGCAGCCATACCAACAAAAACACAACCTATTCTTAAATAATTTTCATTTCTAATTTATTCAAATCGTGCAAAAAAAGTATTATTAAAAGCTATCTTTCTATCTAATAATTAATTTCAACGTGAATATTTCCTTTATTCTACTTCAAGCCACTACTGAAATTTCCCCTGACAGCGTAAATTACTTAAATGTATTTATGAAAGGAGGAATTGTTAGCCATACTCTTATTGCTCTTTCCATATTGCTTTTTTACTTTTTCTTGGAAAGAATGTGGACATTTTTTAAGCTCACTAGAGAAAATCCCAAAGATTTATTGGACCGTATCAAACAATTACTTATGAGCAGAGGAATGGACAGCGCACAAGAAGCCTTGCGTAAATCGTCGTCTTCTTATTCTATTATTTTGAGAGAAAGTCTTGAAATGATGGCATATATACCGTCCAACGCACTCAAAGAACGCATCGACGAAGTAGCTCAAAGAGAGCTTACCAAATTAGAACGAAAAGTAGGTTATATTTCTTTGGTGGCAGGTGCTGCGCCAATGGTCGGGTTTTTAGGAACAGTTGTAGGAATGATTCAAGCCTTTTCAGAACTCGCCAATCAAGATGGAGCAACAAGTGCAAAAGTTTTGGCAGAAGGAATTTATCAAGCCATGGGAACTACAATGGGTGGACTTGTGGTAGGACTTTTTGCTTACATTATGTATAATTATTTGATAGCCAAAATTCATAAAGTAACAGGTAGAATGAATACACTCATTCATGATTTTATATTGATGTTGCAACAGAGAAGCTAACTTCTTCAAGATTAACGATTTAAAAAAATAAAATTAATCCTAAACTAAAGAATGTTATGCCCAAATCTCAACTCAAATTTGACCCTAGTTTTAACATGTCTTCCATGACAGATATTGTATTCTTATTGCTCATTTTTTTTATGCTTACTTCCAATTTTGTAACGCCTTCAGCAGTAGAAGTAAATGTTCCGACAAGTAATTCGGGGGGAGCAGTAATGCCAAAACTGACAATTACTATTTCAGAAGAAGGAAAATTTTATGTCAATAAGCAAGAAGTAGCTATCGAACAAATGAAAGACGAACTGAAATCTATCCTCACAAATTCTGGTGATAAAGACGTTGTTTTACACGCTGAAAATACTACTCCAATTCAAAAAATTATTCAAGTAATGGATATTGGACACGAATTAGGAATAAAAGTACAGTTAGCTGTTGAAGAAGAGTAAAAATCAGTTACTAATAAATAAAATCAGAAGTTAGATTTTAGAAGTTTCTCTTCATTCTTTGTGTTTTTTCTGTGAACGTCGTTTAAAAAATGTAAACCATAATTTATACTTGTAAGTAATGGCAATTCCACCTAATTATATCAATGAAAGCAAACATCTCATGCGTATCCGACCAGAACAATTAGATTTGTTGTGGAAAGACGGATGGCAACATTTTGGAACGCATTTTTATAGATACAGTTGGGCATTATATAATGATGTGCTTTGTATGGTTGTGCCTTTGCGTGTAGATTTGGAAGGCTATGAACATAGCAAAAGTTTTAAGAAAATTATAGCCAAAAATAAGCATTTCAGAACTGTAATTGAACCGATTGCACTTACAACAGAACATCACGTTCTTTTTAATAAACACAAAGAAAAATTCTCACATACCATTCCACAAGATATTTATGTTTTTCTTTCTCGTCAGCCAGACAAAATTCCGAACCCTACCTATCAGATAAATGTTTATGATACAAAAAGAGAAGGTAAAACAAATCCTATTGATAAAGGAAGAGGAAAGTTAATCGCTTGTAGTTTTTTTGATATTGGAAATGAAGCCATTTCATCCGTTTATGGAATGTATGACTCCGATTATTATAGCAACAGTTTGGGAACTTATACGATGCTGATGGAAATAGAATACGCCAAAGAGCAGCAAAAAAGCTATTATTATCACGGATATAGTTATGATTTGCCTTCTATGTACGATTACAAAAAGCATTTTCCGAATATTCAAGCCTACGACTGGGAACGCTGGCAAGACCCAAAAAATATATTTACAAATCCACTTCCAAAGCGTATTTATCATTTAGTAAAACTATCCGATTGGGATTTAGACCATTATCAAGATACACAGATTCGTCCTCCGGGGGAATTTATTCATTGTTCGTATGCTGGAGAGGTAGCACGTTCTGCCAACAAATATTTTGAAAATGAAGAGTCTGTTTTGGTTTTGCATATTGCGCCTGAGCGTGTTCATTCGCTTATAAAAGATGAATATGCACCTGATGGTTTACTTTTTCCTCATATTTACGGTTATATTCCAAGAATGGCAATTTTTAGAATGACTGAAATAAGTAAAAATGAAAACGGAGTTTTTGAGTTTGATGAAACGGTTGATGATGAGTTTTATTCCGATTAATCAATACAGATGTTCAACTGAATAATTAAATTCTCAAAATTACCCTAATTGACTAGAAAAATGTTGATTAGGGTAGTTTTTTTAAAAAAGCATTTCCAAGCTAGTCTGTAAAACACTTCCCATGTTTCTAGCTTTCAAAAATTTATCATTTTTATAAAAATCGGCTAATTCTTCTCTAAGCTGAATTACATTTTCTTTTGGCGAAATAGGTTCTTTTCGCATCGCTTTCAATAAATCTTTTACTGAATGTAGAGATGCCTTTATGCGTTGTGCCATAAGCGAACGCTCTTCTTTTTGGTATTGCTGAACGGTGGCAGGTGTCATCATATCAATTCCCAACTGAATAATTGGATTATTTTCTTTGAAATATTGAGGCATATAGACAATTCTACGCCCTTCAAAAGACTGCTGGTCAAAATCTATGGCACGGATTCGATAATGTACTTCCTCAAAATCAGGTGTAATATCAATCACAAAATTATTGGAGTGCATATCTCCCAAAAGACGAACAAAACAACGTTCATTAAACTTTACAAACTCTTTTGCCAAACGAATTTTATTAAATTCTAAGTCTTTCAATCGTTCTTGAATAAACTGATACCCTGGGATTCCTGCAATATGCTCTTCTATAAGTGTCTGTTTATGAACGAGATAGTTTATTCTATTTGGTGAAATCATATCTTCCAATTCCAATCCATAGACACGAGAAGCATCAGCTTGTTTGATATAATAATAATCAAAATTATCATTGATTTGATTTACAATTCTTACACGAAATGGCTTTGTATTTCCATACGAACACAAATCTACTCTATCGATATACAAATGATCCATTACCGAAAGGTCGCCATCTGCTTTTAGCATGGCATAGATTTTCTTTAATCCGTTATAAATTTCTTTCATGTCTTCTGAGGCATAAAAAACAGTTAGCCACAACGTATCTTCGCCTTTTTTGTCGTACAAATTTATCGAACTTGTAAAACGGCTGAGGTCAGAATACGAAACAGGAATATTAATTTCTTTTTTATATTCTATCAAAAATTTGCGTAACGGCTCATTGATAGGATAAATCGTTTTTTTCTTTTTAATCAAAGTCATAACGTGAATTGTGAATTGTAAATGATGAGTTATGAATTAAATGCGAATACAAAATACTTTCTGACCACAGAGTTAAGAGAGAAATACAAGAGAATAAAATTGAAATTCCCCAATCTCTCGCCCCCTCGCCCCTTCATTTCCCCTTGCCCCCAATTACTCTTCAAATATCTCTTTCAGAACAGTCAGCGAACGAATATATCCAAAATCTTCTAAATGACTTCTGTAAAAAGCCAAAATCCAATATAAAAACATTCGACGCATTTTTCCATTCATTGGTAAATAATCGGTGTATTCTAGTTTCATGAGCGCATTTACATAATCAGTTGTCATTTTATTGATTTCAAATTGAGGGCGTTCTAACTCAAAAAAATCTTCTGCTGAATCTACACCAAAACCCAAAAAAGGAATCAGTTTTAATAAAAATTGAATATGAAAATTTTCGTATTCTGTTTCTACATCATCTAAAAAAATCATACTTTTTAATAGAAAATCAAATAATTCTTCGTTTGCTCCTTCTTCTTGTAAGGCTTTTCTAAGAATTTCTGTCAAAAATAAAGCAATACTAGATTTTTTTGGTTCAAAGGGAAGACTTCTATAAGGATGGTCAATGGACGAATCCGAAATACGCAATAATCCTTTATTTTCTTTGTAATAAATTACTAAATCTAAAATAGTGAGAGGTTGATACAAAGCCATTTTTCGTGCGCTGGTTTTGCTTTTTTGTCGTACTCCGTTTATCATATAGGAATTTAAGCCAAATTTTTTGGTAAATATTCGGCAAATGATAGAAGTTTCGCTATATCTTGTAAATCCTAAAACGATTCCTGTTGTTTTTTCTAACATGAAGCAAAATTATAAAATGATTTTTCTGATTTAATTCCTCGTTAATTGATAATTATTTGTAAGTTATGTTTTGTTTTATGAGAAAAAAATGCGTTTTTAGTAAAGCCAATAGTAAAACTAATACTTTTTCTATTTTAGTGAGAATCATTCTCTTACAAATATCCTACACACACAAATAATTTCTATTTTTAATACTATTGTGCCAAAACTTGAAGATAACTTTTTCTTTTTTATTCGTTTATTGTCTTTCTTATTTTTAGTAGGAAATTCAATGACTGTTTTTGCACAAAAAAATATTTCCTCCGAACATACAGGGCAAGAAGGAGAACGAATTCATTTAGAGCTTTTGGGAAGTATAAATTCAACCAAAAACTTTGATACTCTGACTATCTATGAAGTAGAAAAAAAAACGGCTGATTTTATTTCTATACAATCCATGTACTTGAATCTTGGTTTTAAAGAAAGTGCAAAATGGATTCGTGTCAAAATTCCTCCTCATGTAGAGAATAAAATTTTTTATTTAGAACTAGAATATCCTTTATTGGATAGTGTTTCGCTTTTTTATAGAGATACGGTTTCAAATTCTTGGCAAGTCAAACATAGTGGCGATATGTTGCCATTTTATCAAAGAGATATTAATTATCACAATCTAATTTTCAAAATTCCTGTTTCAAGAGATAGTGTTTCGTATTATTTTCGTGTCAAAACAAAGGGTAGTTTGCAAGTTTCGATAAAACTTTGGAATGAGAGTAATTTGTTTGAGGAAATATTAGGCGAACAGTTTATTTTTGGTGGTCTTTTTGGTGTTTTTATAGTTTTGGCTGCTTATGGTTTCTTGATTGGAAGTCTTCTCAAAACTCGTTCTTATTTGTATTATGCTATGCTAGTGCTTTCAGCAGCACTTTTTTTGTCTGTTTTTAATGGTTATGCCTTTCAATATTTGTGGGCAACTGCGCCCAATTGGGGAAATCAAGCTCTGCCTTTTAGTATTGGTGTTTTCACAGTTTCGGCTCTTAATTTTACGCAGCTTTTTCTTCTTACCAAAAAACATGCTCTTATTTTACAAAGATTAATGCAGCTTTCTTCGCTCATTGCTGGTATTGTGGCAAGTATCGTTTTTATAGGATATTACAATCTTCTTACCCAAATTGTGGTTGCAAATGCTCTTTTTGCTGCTGCTTTGATTCTTTATACGGCTGTCATGACTCGGGCTAGAGGCTATGCTTTTTCTCGTTTTGTGGTTTCGGGTTCGTATCTTTTTTCTATCGGAATTTTACTTGCCGTTTTGAAGTCTTTCGGAATTATAGATACTACTTTTATTACCAAACACGGAATAGAATTAGGAACAGTTTTTTATCTTTTATTGTGTGCTGTTTCTCTCAATGACCGTTATACCGTTCAGAAAGTTATTAAAAAGGAAGAAGAGGAATGATTGGAAATACTTTAATGGATTGGTTAAGGATTCGTAGGATTAATAGGATTTTGAATACAGATAAATACAAATTACCTTAATGAGTGAGATTTTTTTGTAAGTTTGTTCATATTTAACGACAGGACGTATTTTCCTAAATTCATATTTTTTTATTAAATTAGCTACAAATATATTCCACACCAAATAATACTAATATGTTGATAGAACAGCGAAAAAGTAGAATTACAGCTTTATTGGATAAGATAGGAGAAGATAAAATATTAGCTTATTTTGAAGATTTATTGAATAAAATCGTACAAGAAAGTGTCATTTTACGTTATGCAAAACCTTTAAAAGATAAGATAAACCCTTCTTCACTTATTCAATCTCAAAATTATAAAACTGAAAATGTTTTAGCTCTGCATGGCGTTTTAGATGACGATGAGCCTTTTGAAGAATTATTGAAAGAACTTTAAAATATATAGAAATGAAAACTTTTGTATTAGACACAAATGTTCTTTTAGGTCATTTGAAAGGCGAAAAAGTGATTATGGATACCTTTGAAAATTTGGGTTTAAATCTAACAGATGTAAATATTATTATTTCTATTGTGGTTTTTGCTGAAATGAAATCTTTAGGGAAGCAAAGAAAATGGTCTGCTAAAAAATACGAAAACGTAAATACTTGGCTTAGAAAATTTCTAATCATTCCACTTGAAAGTGAGGATTTATTAGAAGTCTATGCTGAAATAGATGCGTACAGCCAAGGAAAATTAGAAAATAAACCTTTGCCTTTTGGACTTTCTTCTCGTAACATGGGAAAAATGATTTATGGATTGCTGCAACAGCACATCTCTTAGAAGCTACATTAATTACGACAGATGGAGATTTTGACCATCTAGATAAAGTATATTTTGATTTGGTAAAAATTATAGTTTAAACAAACAAAACTTCAGCATTCTAAAGTAGAGGAATGATTGAAAGTACGGTAACTAAAATAAATAGAAGAGCTAAAAAATTCTAAAAATTTTGCGCCTGACTTAGATAGATAAGACCATTCATTTATTGATAAAGTAACGAAGTACGAAGAGTTTGCTTTTTAATAAACCCTTCGTTTTTTATAAAGTTTTTTATTCGTATATTTACGAACAATAAAAATTAATTAAATATGCCCACTACTACAAAAGAAAACTATTTTTCTATCGAACAAGAGCAAACAGCACGTTTTGCAAAAGCATTAGGACATCCTGTTCGTATTGCTATCCTTGAATTGCTCAATTTACAGACATGTTGTTATCATGGTGATATGGCAGAAGAACTGCCCATTGCAAAATCGACTTTATCACAACATCTCAAAGAACTCAAAGAAGCAGGACTTATACAGGGCGATATCACTCCACCCACAACAAAATATTGTATCAACCGAGAAAATTTTAATCTTGCTAAAGCCTTATTAAATAAGGTTTTAAAATAATTTCCATTCCACCACTTTAAAGTAGCTAATAAACAAAATCATAAAAAATTATAAAATTTAAAAATAATTGTTCGTATATTTACGAATTAAAATAATTGTTCGTATATTTACGAACAGTAATTAATTAGACTATATAATTAAACCAATTAAAAATATGAAACAGATAAAAATATTAGGTCCAGGCTGCCCAAAATGCAAAGCTACCTATACGAATGTTCTTGAAGCACTCAAAAAAACAAACATAGAAGCCAATGTTGAAAAAATAGAAGACATTGAGGAAATGATGAAATATAATGTTTTGACAACGCCTGTCTTGATGATAGATAACGAAATCAAAGTCAAAGGCAGAATTGCTCAAATAAATGAAATTATTGAACTTCTAAACAAATAATTAAACCAAAATAAATAACATGGAAAATCAAACCTTAGTAAAAGAAATTTGCCCAACAACTACACAAGCATGGGTAAAAAAAGGTGCTTTATTGGTCGATGTGCGTGAAAAAGACGAAGTCGAACAACTTGCCTACGACGTACCAAATATTATCAACATTCCTTTAAGCGAATTTGAAGAACGCTACACCGAAATACCAACAGACAAAGAAGTCGTCATGGTATGTAAAGGAGGAGGCAGAAGCCTACGAGCAACGGGCTTTTTAGTCAATCACGGTTATACAAATGCCGTAAATATGCAACACGGAATTGCTCGTTGGGTACAAAAAGGATTTGCAACCAAAGGTGACACGTCTGTCGTTACAGGCAGCGATTCGTGTTGTTCTACTTCGGGTTGTTGTTAAAAAAAACAGATAAAAAAAAAGCTTATGTTTGACTGGATACAACATTTTGCCGATTGGCTAATATATTCCGTATTTGAGATTGACGCACAAACTCATTTGGGTACAGCTTTGAATTTCTTTGTATACGATACATTGAAAATTCTAATTCTTTTGTTTTTGATTGTCTTTTTGATGGGAATAGTAAATGCCTACTTACCTATCGAAAAACTAAAAGACTTTCTAAACAAGAAAAAATTATACGGATTAGAATATCTTTTTGCCTCTATTTTTGGAGCAATTACGCCGTTCTGTTCGTGTTCGTCTGTGCCTTTGTTCATTGGTTTTGTGCAAGGAGGGATTCCTCTCGGAGTAACTTTTGCCTTTCTTATTACTTCGCCGTTAGTTAATGAAGTGGCTATTGCAATGTTTATTGGCATGTTTGGTATAAAAGCAACGCTAATTTATGTTACCTCTGGTATTTTTTTAGGAACTATTGGAGGCTGGGTTTTGAGTAAATTTAATCTTGAACCTTTGCTATCTGATTGGGTCAAAAAGATTTTGGAAAACAAAATGCAACAAGGCGAATACGAAGAAGAAAAACAGACTTTTTTTGAGCGTTTGCCCGAAATTACTCGTGGTGCGTGGGAAATCGTAAAAGGGGTTATTCTTTATGTCGTTATCGGAATTGCTATTGGTGCAGCGATGCATGGCTATGTTCCTGAAAACTTCTTTGGACAATATTTAGGTGGTGGACAGTGGTGGACAGTTCCTCTTGCCGTTGTTTTGGCTGTTCCGATGTACGCTAATGCAGCAGGCATTGTTCCTGTGATTCAGGTTTTTGTGGCAAAAGGTGTTCCACTCGGAACGGCAATCGCTTTTATGATGGCAACGGTTGGTTTATCGATTCCTGAAGCTACTTTACTCAAAAAAGTAATGAGCGTACAACTAATAACTATTTATTTTGGATTAGTTACTTTTTTTATTATTCTTTCAGGATTTATATTTAATTTAGTATTATAAAAAGTAATCGTTGCATTCAGTTTCTCAAAACTGAATGCAACGATTTTTTAGAAGCGTAAGGTTCGTTTTATAAGAAAACGAACACATTATTTTAAAATCAAAAACATGAAATCAAAAACAGAATCATTACTTGAGCTTTGGATAGAATCCCGAACACGCTTTTCAAATCAATTAAAAGACATTACAGATAGCGATTTATCAAAAAAATTAGAAAACTCAACTAATTCTATTGGCTTTCTTATTCGTCATATTGGAGATGTAGAATTGCTTTTTGCTAAAAATGTTTTTGGAGATAGTTCAGTAAAAATATCTGCCAAAACAGTCATCGATAAAATAGACACAGGAGAATGGACAGACGTAGAGGTATTAAAAAAGTATGTTTCAGAATCCTTTGAAAAACTCAAATCTATTGTCGAAAAACAAACTGAACATGATTGGGAAACAATAATTACAACAAAAGAATTTGGTGCAAAAACAAAAGCCGAAGCCTTTGGTAGGATTGTTTCGCATACTGCCTACCATGCAGGACAACTAGCAATCATCAATAAATACGGAAAAACTCAAACTTTATAACCAACTCTCAAACTTAAATTCAACTCTCATGAAATCAACGAACATGTTCTTGTCTTTGGTGGCTTTAATGCTATTTTTCTTTGCCACAGCTTGCACTACCGAAGCTCAAAACGATAAAAAAACTACTACCACAAAAACAGAAGTGGCTAAAATTGAAATCATACAATTTCATTCCGAACACAGATGCATGACATGCAACAAAATCGAAGAACTGACTAGAGAAACACTCAAAAGTTATACTTCCATTCCATTTTCATTAGTCAATGTAGATGACAAAAAAAATGAAAAAAAAGCAGAACAATTCGAAGCCTCAGGAACGTCATTATTTTTATATAATCCAAAAACAGGGAAGAAAAAAGATTTGACCGATGTCGCTTTTATGAATGCTAGAGATGTCGCTTTTATGAATGCTAGAGATAAAGATAAATTTATCGAAATGCTAAAAAAAGAAATTGAGTTATTTTTGAAATCGTAATGTATGGAGTGGTTAAATGAATTAGCTCAAAACAGAGAAACGCCTATTTTGGCAGCTTTCATACTTGGTTTATTGACTGCCATTGCTCCCTGTCCATTAGCTACCAACATAACGGCAACGGCTTTTATTGCCAAAACTATCACAGACAAAAGGAAAGTTTTGTTGAGTGGTGTGCTTTATACATTGGGCAGGGTGTTTTCCTATACGCTTATTGGTGCTATTATTTATTTTGGTGCAAGTAAATTTCAAGTGGCAAAACTCTTTCAAGGAAATGGCGAAAAATATATCGGTTTTGTATTGATTTTTATTGGTCTGGTAATGCTTGATGTAATCAAACTCAATTTTATCAAAGGTGGAAATTTTATTGATACACTTTCAGATAAATTCAAAACCAAAGGTTTAGTAGGTTCTTTTCTATTGGGTGCATTGTTTGCCTTAGCATTTTGTCCGTATAGTGGAGCGTTGTTTTTTGCGATGCTTATTCCGATGACACTTTCAGCAAGTGCAGGTTTGGCTCTTCCAGTTGTTTTTTCTTTTGGAACTGGACTGCCTGTGATTCTTTTTGCTTTTGTAATTGCGTTTAGTATGGAAAAATTAGGAATGTATTTTAAGGCTGTTACGAAGCTAGAAAAAATAATGCGATTTGTGGCAGGATTTGTTTTTATACTGACAGGTTTGTATTATATCAATATTTATTTTAAAATAATATAATTCTCAAAACCTATACCGTTTCCAAATCCTTATAGGTTTAAATGAAAAGAAACAATGAAAAATACTTCTTTACTTCCAATTTTGCTACTCATTTTCTTTACTTCTTTCGTTTCTTGTTCTCCCAAAAACAACATGCTTTTGTTCAAAACCATAGATACGGATTTTTCGAAAGGAAGATTAAATCATCAACAAACTATTACCCTTACTGATTTGGAGAAATTTCATGGGCATTTGTGTGATGGTTTGGTTGTGGGAGGCTTGGCAATCCAACAGGCAATGAAAGAACTCTATCCCAATGAAATCATTGACAGAACCAATTTAAGAATTGTCAGTAAACCTTCGCCTTGTTTGACCGATGTAGCGATTTATTTGACAGGTGGACGCTATCAATTCAATACGTTTTATGTAGATACCGAATTTGAAGGACTTTATATTATTCAACGCATCGACAACTTAAAAACCGTTTCTGTTTCACTCAAGGAAGGCATAAAACCAACTCAAATTGATAGTTTGGGAAATCGTGCTATCAAAAAAGAATTATCGCCCTGCGATATTGATTATCTAAGAAAACTAGAAGATGATTTTACAGAAATGTTGTTAGAAGCAGATCCCAATAAAATTTTTACAGTAAAAGAAATTTTTGATTTTAAATGGAATCCCAAGACAAAAAATGATTATCTCAAAACTGATATTTTGAATAAAAATCAACCGAAAGGTTGTCAAGGGAAAACAAAATAAATACAGCGTTTCAAAAGTTTATTTACATTTTATTCTGCATTCAGTTTAGCTATGCTAAGGACTATATGGTTCTCAGAAATGAATGTTTCGCTTTCGCAGAAGCATTATATAGCTTGAATCACGCTTCTAAAGGAAGCATTTCTTTCGTTTTTGAGAATGCTAAAACCCTCAGCGTAGCTAAAAGGAACATAGACAAAACGGTAGAAAAAACATAAAAAACTTATGTTGCACAGTACTAAAGCCTACACATACATTTGTGAAAACAAAAAAATCAAATCTCAATTCGAACTTGATTTTTAACGGAATTTATCGGACTTTTGTGAGTATTTTATTTTTACAAAAAGAAATTCAAAACGGATTACTAGTAACTGATTACTGGTAACTGAAAAAACTGATAACTGATAAATCAATGTTACAAATTGCACACATACAGGCGCATAAAGAAGAAGTCATTGCAGCACTTCAAAAACGCCATTTTAGCAGAGCTACTGAGCTTGTCGAAAAGGCTATTTCTATCGATAATGAAAGAAGAACAACACAGTCCTCACTCAATGAATTACAAGCTGGTGCAAATGAAGTGGCAAAATCTATCGGTGCTTTGATGCAACAAGGCAAAAAAGACGAAGCGAGTCGTGCAAAAGAAAAAGCTGCTCAAAGCAAACAATCTATAAAAGATTTAGAAGATAAATTAAAGGAATTGGAGAATGATTTGACAAACTGTTTGTATGAAATTCCGAATACACCTTATAAAGATGTTGTTGCAGGAAAATCGTCAGAAGACAATCAAATTATTGATGAGTGGGGAACAATTCCAACATTGGCAGACGATGCTGTTCCACATTGGGAGCTTATCAAAAAATACGATATTATAGATTTTGAATTAGGTAACAAAATTACAGGCGCAGGTTTTCCAGTTTATAAAGGAAAGGGCGCAAGATTGCAACGTGCTTTAATCAATTATTTTTTAGATGAAGCGATTGCAGCAGGTTATCACGAAGTTCAGCCTCCAATTTTGATAAATGAAGCCTCAGGGTATGGCACAGGACAACTTCCAGACAAAGAAGGACAAATGTATGAAGCAACTGCCGACAATCTTTTCTTGATTCCGACAGCAGAAGTTCCGATTACCAATCTATACAGAGATGAAATTGTAAAAGAAAATGATTTTCCTATCAAAATGACAGGTCATACGCCTTGTTTTCGTCGTGAGGCAGGTTCTTGGGGTGCAGATGTGCGTGGTCTGAACCGTTTGCATCAATTTGATAAAGTAGAGTTAGTTGTCATAGAACACCCAGAAAAATCATATCAACGTCTTGAAAATATGCTCTCTCATGTAAAAGGACTTTTGGAAGCATTAGAATTGCCGTACAGAGTTTTGCGTTTGTGTGGTGGTGATATGGGTTTCACTTCTGCCATGACGTATGATTTAGAGGTATATTCGGCTGCACAAGGTCGTTGGTTAGAAGTAAGTTCGGTTAGTAATTTCGAAACTTTCCAGTCTACTCGTTTAAAACTTAGATATGAAGATAAGAACGATAGTAAGAAGAAACATTTAGCGCACACCTTGAATGGTAGCGCACTTGCTTTGCCACGTATTGTAGCGACAATTTTAGAAAATAATCAAACAGCAGACGGAATCAAAATTCCGAAAGTATTGCAAAATTATTGTAAGTTTGAAAAGATTGACTAATTATTTTTGTAGCTTACCCTTTAGGGTGAGAAAATGTATCGTAATCTTTAGGTTGCAAGTGTTTTTAAGTCTAGCAATACATCGCATTCTAAAGGATACGCTACAATTTTAAATTAAACAATCATTTAAGAATAGAGTTTATCGACTGTATTTTATTATTTCATTACTGATTAAGTTACTAATCATTCTTTGGTCATTAATCACAATTTTTTCAACCATTTTATGAAAGAAACTTCGTTTTTTCGCCTTTCGTTTTTTCAACTATTTTTTATTTGTTCTATTTTTCTTCTTTCAGCTTGTCAAAAAGGGGTTTCTACTCCTGCCGAACTTACCAAAAAATATGGTGTAGAGGCTTTTGATTTTAAATTTTTGAGTACAAAATCTCATCTTTCTTTCCAAAATCAAAAACAGGAATTAGGAAGTGCTGTCGATATTCGTATCGCAAAAGATAGTTTGATTTGGCTTTCTGCTCGTCCTGCTTTCGGAATTGAAGCTGCTCGTATGCTTATCCGTACCGATTCGGCTTTTTTGGTCAATCGTTTAGAAAAAAGTTATTCGGCTGTTGATATTCGTTCTTTAAGTAAGCAAGTAAATTTTGATGGCGATTTTAAGACTTTACAAGCTCTATTTTTGGGAAATGTTCCTCCATTAGATAAAAGTATTACACCAGAAAAGCAAGAAAAATTCTTTGTTTTAGAACAAGTCTATGAACTTTTCAAAACCTCTATGTATGTGAGTAGAGAAAATAAAAAACTCTCAAAAATAGCTGTTCAAGAAACCGATGGTGGAATGAATAGTCTTTTTATAGATTATAGTAATTTCCAAACTTTAGACAGACAAAAAATTCCTTTTAAAGTAAATGCAGTAGCTAATTTTTTTAACCAAAAAGAAAATAAAACTGACCAAACCAAAATTGAAATCGAACATAAAAGAGTTGTCTTTGAAAAATCAGACCTTTCTTTTCCTTTTTCTATTCCTAGTAATTATGATAAAAAAGAATTAGGGAAAAAATAGATTCATGTCGTTGGTAGGAACACCAACAATGGTAAGGTAGTTTTATTTATTCTTACTTCTAATTCTTACTTCTGAAATCTAACTTCTAACTTTATTTCCATGTCATCAAAAGATAAAAACCTAAGCCTACATTCTGAAAAATCTATTCAAGATATTGAAAAGAAACAATTTGCTATTGTTGTAGCAGAATGGAACACAGAAGTAACAGAAGCATTGTATGAAGGTGCTTATAAAAAGCTGATAGAATACGGTGCAAAAGAACAAAATATCCACCGTTACGACGTTCCAGGGAGTTTTGAACTTACTCTAGCAGCACAATGGGCAGCCCAAAAAGCTGATATTGATGCTATTATTTGTTTGGGTTGTGTAATTCAAGGCGAAACTCGTCATTTTGATTTTATTTGTGATGCCGTAGCACACGGAATTACAAATGTAAATTTAAGACACAACAAACCTGTAATTTTTGGAGTTTTGACACCTGAAAATCAACAACAAGCTCTTGACCGTGCAGGAGGAAAACATGGAAATAAAGGCGATGAAGCAGCCATTACAGCAATAAAAATGCTAGGACTTTATACAACGATGATGAAAAAATCAAAAAGTGGTATAGGTTTTTAAAACCAATTTAGATTTTAGAAGGTAGAATTTAGAATTAATACAAAATTTCTAACTTCTACACTGGCATTCATTCTGATTTCTAAATTCATACTTCTAAATTTGTATTCGTATTCATTCTGACTTCTAAATTCATACTTCTAAATTTGTATATATGTGGCTAAAAACAGCTAATTTTATTTTAAAAAACAGGTTGTGGCTTTTGCTTCTTCTTTTTGCTCTCACAGCTACTATGGCTTTTCAAGGTCAGAAGGCAGAACTTTCTTATAGTTTTTCTAAAGTAGTTCCTGATTTAGATGAAGATATTATTTTTTTCAATAAGTTTAAACAACTTTTTGGACAAGATGATAATGTTGTGGTTTTAGGGATGGAAGATGAAAAACTATTTGAACTGGAAAATTTCCAAAAGTGGCAAAAGCTATTATACGATTTAGAAAAAATAAAATTCGAAAATAAAGAGAATATAAAAGGTTTAGGAGATAGCATAAATGCCGTTATAGGTGTCATAGGCATTGGAAAATTACCTTATATTTATAAAAATCAAGAGATAAAAAAGTTTGAACCAAAACCAATTTTCCCCAAACAAGTACAGACACAAAAAGAATTAGATAGTCTTTTGAAATTTACCTATCAGATAAAATTTTATGAAAATCAGCTCATAAATCCAGAAAATAAAGCTTCTCTAGTCTTGGTTACACTTCCTCCAAAAATCACCAGTACAATTTATAACCACGAAACGGTTATGCGAATTAGTGCATTGGCAAATAAATTTTCAGAAGAAACAGGTATCGAAATTCACTATGTAGGTCTTCCATTTTTACGTGTGGCGATTTCGAGTAAGGTAAAAAGTGAAATGATTATTTTTCTTTCACTTTCTATTGCCATTACAGCTACTTTTATTTTTTTATTTTTCCGTTCCTTTACACCTGTTTTTGTTTCTTTGAGTTTGATTACGATTGTTATTATTTGGACAATGGGTGTTTTTGGTATTCTAGGCTATAAAATAACCATTCTTACTGCCATTCTTCCTCCCGTTTTGGTAGTTATTGGTATTCCGAATTGTGTTTATTTCATTACAAAATACCATCAAGAATGTAATAAGAAAGGAAATAAAATAGATGCAATAAAATATGTAATCAAAAAAATAGGAGTTGTTACACTGATTACAAATACTACTACTGCCATTGGTTTTTTGGTTTTGGTAAGTACACAAATAGGGATTTTGAGTGAGTTTGGACTTTCTGCTGGTATTACTATTTTTGCTACTTTCTTTATTTCTATTATATTTTTACCGATTGTGTTTTCTTATCTTCCAATGCCAGAAGGAAGGCGAACAAAACATTTGAATAGAGGAATTATAAATACTGTACTTACAAAATTTGATTTCTTGATAGAAAATCACAGAGTAATTATTTATGGTGTTACAATTATTATTGTTGTTATTTCATCTATTGGACTTTATCAAATAAAGGCAAATTCGTTTATGGTAGATGACTTGCCAAATGATAGCAAAGAGAAAAGAGATATTGCTTTTATAGAAAAAAACTTTAAAGGAACGATGCCTTTAGAAATTGTTGTCGACACAGGAAAACCAAAGGCTTACAGAAGAACACAAACACTAGAAAGGATAGAACAAATTGAAAATTATGTTGATAGTTCTGCACATCTTTCTACACCTATTTCGCTAGTAACTTTTATAAAAGCTGCAAACCAAGCCTATTTTAATCAAAGTGAACAATCGTATAATTTGCCAGATAAGCGTACAGGAGCATATGTTTTGCGTTATTTGAAAGGGCAAAATGACCCAACAGCAATTTCGGCCTCTTTTGTGGATAGTACCGAACAAATTTTGAGAGTTTCTTTGAAAGTGGCTGATATTGGCTCGTTGCGTTTGGATTCTTTAGTCAGAACAAGCTTACAACCCAAACTGGATAGCATTTTTGCTGATTCAGTTGGTTCTACCAAAATGACTGCGAAAGTAACAGGAACAACTCCTATTTTCTTGAAAGGAAATACGTATCTGATAAATAATTTGAAATGGAGTTTGCTTTTAGCTTGTGTTTTGGTGGCTATAATAATTGGTGCGCTTTTCCAAAATATTCGTGTGATGATTATTGCTATTATTCCAAACTTGATTCCTCTTTTGGTTACGGCTGGAATTATGGGATTTTTTGATATTGCACTCAAACCAAGTACTGCGCTTGTTTTTAGTATTGTTTTTGGAATTGCGGTTGATGATTCACTACACTTTTTGGCTCGTTTTCGTCAAGAACTTTTAGTCTTCGATTTTGATAGACATAAAGCCATTGATGTTGCGCTGCGTGAAACAGGAAAAAGTATGATTTATACCTCTATTATTCTGTTTGCAGGTTTTATTATTTTTGCTTTTTCGTCTTTTGGTGGAACGGTTGCTTTAGGAGTTTTGACTTCAATAACGCTGTTGGTAGCCATGTTTACCAACTTGATTTTACTTCCTGCTTTGCTGCTTACTTTTAATGCAAATATTCGTCGTTCGAATCATCCAATAATTGAAGGTACAGAGCAATAAAATAGAAATAAGTACCGAGCAAGATTAAATATTGTTCTTGAAAACAAACCTTTTAAGCATAATAAAGAGGCTGTCCATATTTTTTCGATAGCCTCTTTTGCGTTGCAATAAAATGGTAAATTATTCTATTTTCTTATAATTATAATAGTAATTTCCACCATTAGCAGTAATCAAGAACGTAATTTCATTTAACTTTTCTTCATCATCATTTTGATAGAAAAAGTATCCTTGTGTACCCTGTGGATCTGTTTCATCTAAAGCTATACCTACTATTGTTACTCCTTGAACAATTTGTTGAGGAATTCGTAATGCAATAGCTTTTTTAGAATTTAGGTCTTTTAGCTCTATTTTGAAAGTTGTAGTACTATCTGTTTCATCTGCTGTTTGTAGTCTTTCAGTAAAAATCATTTCATTTTCTGTACTTCCTTTACTTAAAGTAGCTGTACTAATAAAGTTCAAATTTTGGCCAACAGTAAGTGTTCCTTCGTATTCTCCACTCATCAGAGTAGAATAATCTAATTTTTCAGGCGTATCTTCTTCATTGTTACAAGAGCTAAATATAAACAAAGAAACAAGGGTAAATAAAACAAGGAAATAAGCTGGATTCTTTTTGTGATTTGATTGAATATTCATATTTTTTTATGATTCTAATAGTTTTGATTTTTGTAAAGTGCAAAATTACGCATAAATTATTTTATAACAAGACCCTTTTTTCGAAGAAAACGCTGCATTAAATCAGAAAAAAATATACTAGAAATTAAAATTAATTAAATCCCTATTATTTAAGTGTCAAATTACTCATAATCAGCTAGTTATGTGATTCATGGTTTTACCCTAACAAAAAGTATAGTTTAATTTAAGTAGTAACTTAATTTACTTCCTCCTCTTCAAAGCAGAAAAAATCTAATGTTGTATGTTTGGTAGTATTTCCTAGTTTTTTGGCTTTTATCCAGTCTTTACAGGCTTTGGTTGGTTGTTGTAAATCCAGTAATAATTCAGCTCTTTTCATATACAATTCTTTATCTCCTTGATTGTATAAAATAGCTAAATCCAAATTTTCCATTCCCTTTTCTCGTTTATTCAATTTAAAAAATAGATTCGAACGAGTAAAATGAAATTTTGATTCGGTTGGGTTTTCATTGAGCAGAATCCAATTATTTCTTAAAGCTAAGGTATAATTTTTGACTCCATTTTCTAGCTGTTCTACTATTTCAGTTCTTTTTTGAGTTGGATTATTACTTTTTTGGATTATTGTTTCAATATCTTTTTGTGCTAAATTATTTTGTTGAAGATTGGAGTGTGCTAAAGCTCGTTGCTCATAATAGATCGATTTTGTTGAGTCTTGACGAATTAAAGTAGTATAAATTTCGATAGCTAATTCATATTCTTTGAGTCTATTATAATATTCGTCGGCTATTTCATGAGCTGTTTTTTGCTCATATTTACTAAGGTCAAGAGCTGTTGAAAAATCTGTAATTGCATCTTCTTTGTCATTAATTTGTCCGTAAGCAATTCCTCTTTCCAAATAAAATTTACTTTCTTGAATGAGCGTATTTTCGATTGCTTTTGTATAATCTTTCAAAGCTCCATTAGGAAAACGAAAATATTCTGCGTATAATTTTGCTCGTAAAAAATAAGCTGTTGCAAACGAATTATCATAGCCAATAGAGTAACTCAACTTGTCTATTGCTTTATCGTATTCCTTTGTTTCTATCTTTTGAAGAGCTTGATAATAATGAAATCTACTCATAAAACTATGAATAGAATTTACAACTAAAAACATATAAATTACAATCGTAATAGAAATTAAGGTCGAATAAAGATTGGTGTTTTTTGGATCTTTTTGACGGTGTGTATGATAACGTCTGAAATTTTGGTCAGCTTCTTTTGGGCGTTGATTGGCATAATAACTATATGAATATGCAAAACGAAGGGTTGTATCATAACGTTCTTTCGTAACTGGATTAGACAAAACTTGATAGGCTTCATTAATCTGCTTAAAAAGCTCCTCTGCAACTGGATTATTAGGGTTTTTGTCTGGGTGAAATTCTACTGCCAAACGCTTAAAAGCTACTTTGGCTTCCTCTTGAGAGGCAAGTTCTGGAATCCCCAAAGTAGTATAATGGTTTTGCATTGCTCGTTTGTAGCTTTTTTATTTATGTTTTCTATAAAATTTTGTTTTGCTGTTTGTACTTTATTAGTTTGTGCGCTTATTTTAATTTTATAACTTATTAGTAATCATTATGTTTACACTCTTTTGAGTGGTTTTTTGTCTTTTTATTAAACTCATAAAAGTTACAAAAAAAATAGTAATTGCACTAATTATTTTGCCTTTTTAACGTTGAAATAAAAAAATAAATTTATGGGGAAATTTTTTAGATCCTCGGTTTATTTTGCTCTATGTTTGACACTATTTTTTAACCGTCAAGAACTGTGTTAAAAACCAAATATTTAACCAAATTTTATTTGGTTTTTAACATTTGTGCTTGGTAAGGAGTTTCATTTTTGACAACTGCAAATAGTTGTCTTATTAGT
>Ga0100394_1000472_pt1 | contig 33618 bp, 24 predicted proteins | sample CryGeymeta201518_FD_81549 | JGI IMG/M metagenome (GOLD analysis project Ga0100394, IMG submission 81549) | Groundwater microbial communities from Crystal Geyser aquifers in Utah, USA - Crystal Geyser metaG 2015-18 | ecosystem: Environmental > Aquatic > Deep subsurface > Groundwater | place: USA... | reverse complement strand
GAGTTGAGGAGGCTATTGGCAAATTTGAAAATGCCATTGGAAATGACGACTCACCCGATGGACTGTTAATTTTTGAGAACTTAATCAGTAGATTGCCTGACTTGAAATCGTATTTATCTTTCGTGAACCCACATTCAACCAGCTCTTTTTTGAAGAAGTTGTTAAATTCTTTCTTGATTTTCTTTATTGGCGTACCAGAGTGGTAAACCATGACAGAGTAGCTTGTGCCCTTTGGTATTAAATCTTCATATTGAGCGATCAAAGAACGAATAAATTTATTATATGCTCGGAAATAATTAGTTCGAGAGTTCAAAGAGTTCTCATCGACTTTCATTACTTCAATACCAGATTCTTTCCCTAGTATTTTCATCAAAATATCTGGTGGATCTTGTTCAGGCTCATCAAATGATACTAGACTAATGCCATTGTTTTCGTGGTACATTTTTATTGAGTTTGCTACAAATACTTCATCATTTCTCATAGCTAAAAAGCCATCCTATTTTACATAACGCCTCAATCAGCCGACTGTTCAGTGGTCGGCTGGATTAACTTGTTAGCTTCTCGTGTGATCAAAATAGGGGAGGTTCCTATACATTTATATTCGTAGATGGCTTTTGCTCTTTTTATCAAACGCTTATCCTCGGATAGAATTGCTGAGCAGAACGCCCCCATTGCTATATGACCGGCATCGCTTCTTACGTTATGAATTTTGCTTAGTTTCCGGCATTTTTTCTCTGCTTGAAAACCTAATATATCAAGTACCGCATTGCAACCGATTATTCCGAGATACATCGGCCAGCACTCGTAACCTTGCTTTTCAATAGGATCAAAGCCAAAAAATTGGTCGCAACCAATCTCCGCTCTCTGCATTGTTGGAGATAATATTTCCCATATTTTTTCGATCTCCTTTTTTCCTGAGATGCTACCGATAGCGCCTTTCTCATCGCCAAAAGCCACCCTAGTTTTCTCTATATCATTTCCATTCAAGATCATTTCATCGATCATGGAATCAAATTTGGGTTTTATAGACTTAACTTTTCCGATCATTTCGGTAGTATCAAATGGCAATTCAGAAGTTAGCCTGAGAATTTGGTGTGCGAATTTCTCGGATAGATCTTTTAATAGCCCTTCGTCTCCGCCACCATTAAGCCATACCTGAAATGGGTCAAAAAGAGTATCTTCGAAATCCACATCTCTGTTTGCCTCAATAAAGGCATCATAATGCTGATCAGGTGTTCCGCTTTCATTTAACCGGGCCTCACCAGTAATCCTCCAGTTCTCGTCGAGAACAAGATCCAATAATTTTGCATCTATAGCATCGAGTACATCTAAATACTTCGCAGGTTTATCGGATCGTCTAATCTCTGCAAAGTGTTCCTTTGAGTAAACCCAAGTTACATCATCCCGCTTAGCTAGGCTCATAATGCCCTGCAACTGCAGTCCGATAATATTCTGATCGATGTAAATTAAAGGCTTATTCATAAGTCTCCATGGAGGCTAACTGTAGTGATCAACTAATTCTGACCACTATGGGTTAAAAAACAAAAGTCGGCAAATAAGGCAAAGCAGAGTTTCGTTTTTTCGAGAGCCCCTGATCTGAACAGCTGCTTTTCGCTCAAAGCAGAAATTATCTCGCTACCGGAAGTTCACGCCAGTTTGTCGTATAGGCGGGTGATAGCATTTCCCGTTTCATACCCCATTCTTGCTTCGTGCCCTGGCTGGCGAACCACAGCGTTTTGCCGTGTTTACTGTTGAGGGTATCCATCAGCTGCATCAGTTTTTGGTCTGACTCTTTTACAACTAACGGTTCATCAAATAGGCTGGGTTGATACACGCCAGGGTCGTAAAAGTCGGCGAGCATTACCCCGGCTTTGGCGTAGCGGTAACCACTTACCCATAGGCTATCCAGCAGCCGCATGGCGCTGGCCAGAAATATGCGGGTGTCGCTGCTGGGGCTATCCAGCTCAACGCTTTTGCTGGCGGAGTAGGGTGCGTCTTTGTCACTAAACGGGCTGGTGCGTAAAAATACCGTCAGGTGTTTGGCCTGTTGCTGCTCCTGGCGCAGCTTTTTGCAGGCCCGGCTGATGTATTCACTGATGGCTTCACGCATCTGCTGTTTGTCGGTTATGCGTTCGCCAAAGGCGCGGCTACTGATAATTTGCTTTTTGGTGGGAGCGACATCTTCAATTGCGATACAAGACTCACCATTAAGCTCACGCACAGTGCGCTCAACTACCACTGAAAAGTGCTGGCGAATAAATTTAGGGTCGGCATCGGCCAATTGCAGTGCAGTGGTAATACCCAGTTGCTCCAGGCGTTTAGTCAGCTTACCGCCGATGCCCCACACTTCGCCTACAGGTAACAGGCTAAGTAGTTTGCGTTGTCGCTCTGCACTGGTTAAATCGACCACACCGCCGGCTTTATGCCAGGTTTTGGCGGCGTGGTTAGCCAGTTTTGCCAAGGTTTTGCTGGGTGCTATGCCAACACACACAGTTATGCCGATATGCTGTTGCACCGTGCGCCTAACCTGAAGGCCAAACTCAGTTAGCCCGTGGCTGTAAGCAACACCGGTTAAGTCTAAAAAAGCTTCATCAATTGAGTACACCTCTACCCGGGGGGCCAAGCCTTCCAGCGTGCTCATTACCCGCTGCGACATGTCGGCATACAGCGCATAGTTTGATGAGAAGGCGACTATCTGGTGCTTTTGCAATAAATCACGCACCTGAAACACCGGCAGGCCCATTTTTATGCCCAGCTTCTTTGCTTCTTTCGAGCGGGCAATAATGCAGCCATCGTTATTGGATAAAACGACAACCGGCTTATCGGCTAAATCTGGCCGGAACAGCTTTTCACAGCTGGCATAAAAGTTATTACAGTCGACCAGAGCAAAAACAGGTGTTGTCATTTGCGCTTCATTTGCCGGATCACGTTAGTCACTACACCGAAGATATCCAACTCTTCGCCGTTACGGGGCCGTATTGGTTTGTAAGCCGGGTTACGCGGTAACAGCATTAATGACGGCCGGGTGCACAGCTCTTTTACCGTAAACTCACCGCCCACTGCTGCAACAACGATATCACCATGCTCAGCATCAACAGAGCGGTCTACTACCAGCACATCGCCGTCATAAATACCGGCCTCTATCATCGAATCGCCCTCAACCCGCACGAAAAACGTGGCATTGGGGTGACGGATACATAGCTCGTTTAAATCCAGCGTGCGCTCGACATAGTCCTGAGCCGGTGACGGAAAGCCCGCCTTTACCGGGTCACCATATAAGGGAATTTGTTGTTTCGGCCAAAAATCTGCATTACCAATAAATACTGCTGACATACCCACCTCAAATCTGTATGGATATACAGTATATCAGTCAGGCCGGAATTGGCAATTCTGATGACGATGGGAGGGAAGCATGCCTAGCTTGGTAACTGGTTTGTCGTTCGACTTTTATCAATCAGCGTGCCCAAACGGCTTAGTGCATCTGTATAGCAGCTATAGGTTTCACCAACTTGATACCATTTATTGCACAGATAGCCCGGCAGTAGTAGAAGTATTGCCTGTTTATCTCTGGACTGTGTGAGTTTTGCCAGAGACGGTAAATCGCGGCCAATACCATTCCATTGCTGAAGGAGTTGCACGGCCTGTTGCTCAGTAACACGCTGATTATCCATAACCAAATCTTAAAAGTGAATTATTGGTTAAAAATAGATTTACAAATGATTGATGTCAAATGTCGTCGCCATTAGAATGAGGCCTATTGCGTAAACTCACAAATGGAGACAACTTCAGGATGAAATCCAACGCACCAATCCAATATGTGGAGTATCCCAAGCCAGAAAGGCCATCTAATCCAACCCCGCTTGAAATGATCATTTATAACTACGAGCTAAAGGCTAGAGATTTTCATAATACCAGGAACAAAGTAGCACCCGCTAACGAATCAGCTGTAGCTAAAAAAGCTAGAATTGATAAGTGCAATAGAGATTGGCAGCATCTTAAAGTTGAAAGACGGAAAATTGCGGCTCACTTCAAGTTACAAACTCAGCTGACCCAATATCGTGAATCGTGTAAGCAGCGATCAGCTTTTGAGCTACTCGCTGAAAAGCATCACCCCACTAAAACGCTGGCCAAAAATCTTGCTGCCGTAGGAGAGATAAAGCCAACTTCATTTCATGAGGCGCATCATATCATTCCAGGAAAGGGCAGATATATGCAAGCCGATATGGAATTATGCCGTCTAAACCTACATGGCTTCGGTTATGGGATAAACGATCCAATAAATGGTCTTTGGTTGCGCAACTTTGAGCCTAACAGGCAAGATGATTGGGCAACGCCTAAGTCACCTACCCACCGGCCATTGCACAATGAGAATTACGAGGATTGGATTTCAGATCAATTTATTAATGACAATCTGCCTGAAGAGATCTTTATTAATCGCCTAAGAACAGTAAAACTTAAACTTAAAACTGGCGAACATCCCAGCTATATCACGCAGAAAGGGGCTAGTAAAACAGGGAGTACTGCATGATTTATCGTTTGAAGCGACAAGAAAATACCCATGAACTTGTTCAGCTTAGAATAATTGAGTTGGCAAAACTGCTTAATGACACCGATTTACGTTTCACTAAGCGTATTTTTAACAGTTGTATGCCGATATCAGAACGTTGGGTAAAGCCAAGTTGCTCAGCACACCCATCCTTTAAGGATGTAGCAGCACCAGATATTACTTTTTGGAGTAATTTTTTGGCACTCAACCAGAGAGCCTTTGAGGCACTTGCACCTCATATTAAAGACGATGGAGAGTTTTTGCCGATTGACGTCGAAGGTCATTCAGTGATCTTGTTTAACTGCACGCAGTCAGTTGCTGAAGTTCCTGAGCTAAGCTTGATTAAATACGAAGACGGTTTTCCAAATGGACTGAAAAGCCTGGTGTTTGATGAAAGTGACTTGGCAGATAAAACTATTTTCAAATCTCAACTAGAAGGCTGTAGGGCGCTTTTCGTTACTGATAGCTTTAAAGATATTTGCAATGCTCATAACCTTACCGGTGGTTGTTTTGACGAGGATTTACTGAATATATTTGTTTAGACTGATAACGCCCAAGATAACAATCAAGGGCGCTAATTTCCAAGTTAACCACTCGCATCCGCTTTGAGGTTTCCAACCTGACTTTCTAAAACTGGCTCTAAATAAATTACAACACCGATAACGGCTAACGCCCCAATTGGCCGCCTGAATCTATTCAGAAAAACCGCTTGCTATTCGATCGAAAATAATTAAGTTCGGGAAAATGCTTCTGCTTGGTAGCGTTAAACACTGCTGACAAGCAGGGCTTAATCTTTGCATTTAAACGATAAGGAAAAAGTAATGAGTTTTTTCAACTGGTTTAGCGGGCTGTTCGATGACAGCTTTACCGGGTTCGAATCTGTGACGGATTCAGTGTCTGAGCAGCTTGAAGTTAACCCGGCAAGCGGATTGCTGATGGTTGGTGGTATCGGTGGCGTTGATTCAGAGGGTAACCCTTATGGCACCGATAACAGTAACACTATTAGTTGTGACGTCATAGACACCGGACTTAACGATCACAGCAGTTGTTCAACAGTGGATATGTTCGACAGCGATACCTCAAGTTCCTTCGATGATTCTTACAGCACCGGTTCAGGCTTTGATAGCTGGTAGCTGCTCAGAGCAGAGGATAGACAGATGAATGAGTATTTATGGTTAATTCCGATATCACTGTTAACCGTTGGGCTGGTGATCCTGGTGCGCAAAAGTAAAAGGACAAAAAAGCTTAAGGAGTAGCGGGAGTATTTTGTGCGGGAAGCATAAGACGGTAGCCCTCGACGGGATCTAACTTCAGGGCTTTGCAATAGTTGATAAATTCCAGTACATCCAGCGAGATGTCACATTTCTCAACTTTAACCACCCAGGAATGACTGTGCCCCATCAATTCGGCGAATTGGCGCACAGTCAGGCCCTGCTGCTTGCGGGCCGCAGCTAACCATTTAATGGCGCTTTGATATCTGGGGTCATGGATTGTTTTCATGAGCGCACAGTAATCTGCATATAAAAATGTTCCAAAAAGGAACCAAATGAGTAGAATTAACCCATCCCAAAGCCGGGGACATTCGTGTTGTGGCATGGGTTAAATAAAAACGTCCTGAAGTAGATTCAGGCAAGTAATGAGAAGTGTTGGAGATTTTTAATGGATTGTTTTAATAAACGTTTTGGCTTAACCGCACTGGCTGCCGTCTTTTTTGTGGCAGGTTGTGCCAGCAATCAGGCTGTGGACGGTGGCAACAAGCCTGTAGTAACTGAAATAAAGTCTGACTTACCAGTTTATGCAAAGCTCGACTTAACACCTGAAGGAAAGTACTACTTCAGTGAGTTTTCATTCGTCGAGTTTAAAAACTCAGTTAACCTGAATACGCTTTCTCATAACCTGCACACCGGTAAAGTGGGCTGTCAGGATGAAATATATAATATAGGCCCAAAGAAGCAGGAAAAGAGGGAGTTGTGTCATGACAAGGTATTGTCGTCATTCCGAACCAGTAGTTATGGTGGCGAAGCGATTGGACAAAACACCATATCGGTATTAGTAACAGTGTTCTCCTTTGGTACTCAAGCACATTCTTACCGTTACAGCTCTTTTGACAATGAATTATTCTCCAAGGCATTGAATGAGGCGCTAACAGCTCAACCGCGCGAGCAGTTGATTTCTCAGTTCAACAGTATTTACCAGCAATCAAGCCAGACTTTTGCTGAGAACAAGATGGCTTATAATAATAAGTGGCGCGATTTAAACGCTAAGTTGGAAAAAGCACTGGTAGTAAAAGACAACAGCCAGCTTTATCAAGGCAAGCCTGAAGTATATATACACCCTATTAGTCCGGTTAGAGAAAAAGCCAGTACAAGTGTTAAATGGGGATCAGCGAGCGACTTAACTGCGAAACTACAAGAGGCAGCAAACAAGGACTATGCAGAGGGTAGATGGACGTTGATTTGTCACTCTATTCATGGATTTAAGCATACCAGCTCGGGTTGTGAGCAACGCTGGGGCACTGCAGATGAGCTAACCATGCAGCCAGTTCTGTATACCATTGATAGCGCGAGTCGATACCGCTATACACCTATGTTGAACGCTTCTAACGCACATATTTCTGCAGTGTCAGAGATGAGCGGCAGGATAACGCTTACCAATCTTACAAATTCATTTTTAACGATTGATAGCTTGTCGCTATACATCGGTCGAGACATAGAAACTCTGTCCAATCTCAACGTGCAACTTCCTCCCAAAGGGGTAAACCGTAGCCTTAGCTTGGCTAAATATTCAAATTTTCAAATGACGAACTTAGCCAATGTGAAAAAATCCCATTTGGCGCGGTCTATCGATGTTGGGCTGGCGATGAAATACAAAGTTGTCGACACCAATTTGGAAAACACGCTTTATAAAACAAACAGCGTCAAAATTCAGGATTTACCTGGCCAAGTATATTAATTGCAACCCGACATTAGAGGGATTGGTAGTTTACCGTTGGAAGGGGAGATCATGGACAAGTTAAAGGCACACAGTTGTGAGCTGATAGGTGCTTTAGTTGTGGTGGCAATGTTTAGTCCTCTGGTAAATATGCTGATGCATGAACCTGATAAAGACAAAGCGGTGTATCTGCTGTTTCTAATCAGCGTAATTGATACTTGCGGCATGATTGGCTATGCCGCTTATCACATACGCGCCAAGCGGCGCGGCCATGATGTCGTGAATGCGCTGGTTTACCCGCTGGTGTATGCACCTGTCGCGGCCTGCTGGTATATCAAACGCTACCTCAACAGGTAGCGACTCTTAAAAGGTTGTCCTCGAAAGGCCTCGGCGTAAAAAACCGGGGTTTTTCATTTTTATTTGCTACAAACCGCGAAAAGTTCGCTGGGCCTGAGCGCATTTAGTTCTGAATTCCACAACTATCTTGGAGCATCAAATGAATTCAGTAACCAAAACTTTAATATCGCAGCTTGAAGTGGCACAGCTTGTCATTGATAAGGAGTTTAACCTCAGTGAAGAGGCGTATGGCGCGACGCAACTTGACCTATTCGATGAGCAGATTACAGAGATCCGTATTCAGCGTATTGGCGCAAAGCTAATGAAAATGACCAAAGATGAAAACTTTGTCAGTGGCGTGGTTGCCATGCTAAATCATGTTTACCTGCCGGACGAATACTTTAGCGAAGAGGAGATTGCGGAGCTTGGCTAAAATTGCTTAGCTAACCCGCATCGCCACGCCGTACCGGGCAAATACGGCCATGTCTTTTTGAAACCAGTGCTTAAAGGCGCTGGTGTCATAGCCATGTAGCTCGGCCAGTTCAGCGTAACGTACGGCGGTTTTCAGTAAATCGCCGTAGCGCCATATTTTACCGTAGGCAACAACACTAAGGCTTGGCTGCTCGCCTAAAATCTGAATGGCCTGCATTACTTTGTGCAGGTAACGCAGTTCATGGGTTTGCTGTTCAGTCACGTTTGGCGTTGTATGTTGGCTCATGGCGATGGCTCCTTTTTGCATTGCCTGAGCTTAGGTTGTCGGCCAATTTTTGAAAAGCCTTAACGCGACGGCTTAAAATTAACCTGTAGCTTAATGTTACATATGCCCGTTAAAACGCATGGCCGCGCACTTCGTCTAAATTCGCCACCATAATTTGCTGCGCTTCTGGCCGTGCTTCAATTTTGGCTAAATCCAGGTTTAGCGCCTGCACGGCATAAGGCACTAATGCTGAGCGCACAGGTATCACTCGTTTGCCTTCTACCATATTGTAGTCTTCGGCAATAATGGCTTTTTGGTAATCGCTTAAGCGCGAGTCGGGCACCAGAATAATATTCACCATGGTGTTCCAGCGTTCATCATCTTCGCGGTTTTTATCCGCATCACCTTCAATATCGTTAATACCGCGAAAACGGCTTAGCACGAAGTCACGAAAGTCGCGGTTTTTCTCGCAATACGCCCGCACATGCCAGCGTAGGTGAGTGCATACCAACGTATGCGGCGCAATAATGCGGCTTTCTTCATCCGGGCTGGTGAGCGACACATAACCCATATCAATTTTTTTACCGTCACGCGCGGCCTGCACCAGGGCGCGCAGAATATCCGGGTTTACCTGGCGCATCGGTGGGCTTAGCATTTCGGTGTGGGCAAAGCCTAAATCCAGCTGGCTAAATGTGTGGGCGAAATCTTTGGTGCTCGCCAATGCATGCAGGTATTCATCGGCCAGGCCACTGGTGACTTTGGGCGTAAACGTCGCTGAAGGCTTATAGCCTTTAAGCTTACTGTCGTACACCAAATTACCCGGTGCCACCTCACGCAAATAGGCATTAATGTCTTTTGAGGCCTGCTGGCGCGCTATACCGAAGCTGTTGCATAAATGGTTGGTAGTTAAGCGGCCTTCCCATAGCGCGACTATCTCAATTAGCCGGTAGCGCATTAACAGCTCCCAGCGTATCGGCCAGCCGGTATTGGTTACTTCCATAGTGTTATTACCCGTAATTTATCTGTGTAACAGTAGGTACATTCCAGCCTGGCAATTTATGTCATTTTGCCTGTTATAAAAATGCCAAAGCGGATAAAGGCTAAACTATCTGCCTGAAAAGCATACACTGAACACCTGCACAGTATGGCGTCAATGTTGAAACACCTTAATATGACAGCACACGGATGACATGTCACTGTTGATTACATAAAGCGAATTAGCAAAGACAAGGATGTAGTGCAGGACGCACTGACAGGATGTAACAGGGATTAATCAGGCAGGGATGCCCATTAAGGATGCCCACTAAGGAGAGCTGAATGAACTACGCCCAGCGCGAGCTGTTTTTAATTAATCTTAAACAGCAATTCACCGACATTTTTACCACCAGCAAAGCGGGTAAAGATACCGCAGAGTTACGTTTTCGTGCCCAGGGGTTTGTGCATGCGGGCGAGCTGCTTGAACTGTGCAGCAGAGCGGAAGTAAAACAGCTGATGGAAGAGGTGCATAAAGATGTGTTTGGCGTCACGGTGGCTGAGCGCAAGCCCAAAGAATACGACCGCCGCCAACAGGCATTAAAGCTGGGTGATTATAACTACTTTGATGAACCGGCGTTTAACCGGTTGCGATAAACCGTACTTTAACTACTGGTTTTATCTATGTGCAGCAAAGTTTGAGAGCTAAAAATCATTGTCACTAACGTGTATGCTGATTATGAAAAGAGAGTTGCCTTAACGATATAAACTGGAAGGCAACTATCTAATTACGGCATCATTTTTTAACAACAAAGTATGTTGGCCAGTTGGCACTGTTGATAACTTTCAGGTCTTCTAATTTACCCAGAATATCTTCTAGCTGACCTTCAGCATCCAGATAGAAGTCATGCTCCTTCAAAATACTGGGAGAAACGCTAGGCTTCCAGTATCCCACGCCTTGGTCTAATAGGATCTGTGTTTGGGTGTCATCAGCCCAGTCAACAGTTACTATTCTTGAATGAGGCAGCTCCCAGGCGGAAGCAACCGTATTAATAGTTACCTCTGCTGCAGCACAGGCATTATTTATTAAATGCTGCAAAATATATTGCTGCTCCGTGTCAAACTGCCAATCGTGCGATATAAACCTGCCTTGCTGTGCCGAATTACTTGAAACCGTATTAATAAGCACTTTTGTATTATTTTCAGGAATAAAAGCGCTCAATAGCTTACTGCATAACAAGGCGGCCCAGGGCGACTTAAGGTAGCGGTCACTGTATGTTATTTGTTTAATTGCAGTAGTACTCATTTTGGTAGCAAAATCTGGTGCTTTAACCTTAAAGAGTTCATTCAAACGAGCAGAAAACCCGTTAATTGTTCCATTTAACTGCTCTGTTAATTCGATGATAGCAAAGCTATCGTTAATTAAATTACTACTAGCTGCTTTTAAGGGATTTGTTAGAGCAGGTGTTAGTTTTTCGCTAGATACCCAAATGGTATTTTCTGCTGTTGCTAACCAATTTTCTCCCGCAATAGTTGCGTCTTCAGTGTTAGTCATAACGCTGATGCAGCTATCATTAAATAGCACTTGCAAGCCAATAAAGGTATTTTGAGAAACCTCAAGAGCATCTTTACTTACGGTATAACTAGAGATCCCCATACTGCGGTAAGCACTCAGTTGTCTTTGCATTTCAATATCAAGCACCGTGTGCTCTGGTATAACCAATTGGATATCAAGCTTGTCAATTAGCTTCCAGGTTAAAAGCCGGTCTTTAAAATGGGGCAATGCGAGATCCCAATGCTCAACTGGGCCTTGCAGGTAACAGCGTAGAGTAAAGGGTTGTTCATTCGATGTGCGTCGGGTCTGACAGGCCTGAATGAAGCGAATGGGACCTACAGCACACAACTCAGCACCATCAATTATTTGAAATTGCTCTGGTAGGTGCAGATATTCTTCAATCTTGCAGTTTTCCAGCCAGGCTAATGCGAGCTTTCTGTCCAGTTGCTGTTGCTCAACTTTGCTATCCGAGCTAGCCAGACACTTGGAGCATGCATTGGCGCAGTCCGCCGGGCAGCGTAGTAATTGGAATGCTTGTAAAAGCAGCTGCTGAATATGGTTAAGTCCGCTTAAAACAAAACCTGCACCGCCACTTACGTTGTCAAATACCTGGATAATTGACCTGGTTTTCTTACTCGATAAATCTTTATCAAGCCGAACGGCAAATCCCATTTCTGTGCTGGTTATCCCGATATGTTCTGCAATCGTGTCACGTAGCGCAACTGCAAGCGTTCTGGCAATAATCTGATGCTCCGAACTATCAGACAACCATTCTCCTGATACTGGATTTCTTAATGCCAGCTCAAGTACATCGGTCTGGGTGTGATAACCAAGGTAAAGGTTGGTTTTAACATTTGTACCAGAACAGCTTTTTTCTTTGTGGCTTCCCGTTGCCCCGCCAATCGGGCGATGGTCTTTATCTGCAGCCAGTAACTTTGGCGGTGTGGTGGCATTTAGCATTGACTCTGCCCGGCCACACGCCAGGCATACCGCAAAACCATGTTCATTTTCACCGGAGGAATGATGAAATACGGTGCCGTCATGGCCAAAGCGAAGAAAACCACAGCGAGGGTCGGGCAGTGGCAAGGTTTCTCCATATACCTGCACCCTAGGCAGCGCCATTTTTATAAACTTTTGACTGGTAATGTCATTAGACGTAGGTTCAAAAAAATCGGTAGCAAAGCCAACGGGTTTCAGAACCGTTTTTATATCAGTAACAGCTTCCTGACAGTGCGTGCATTTTAAGCTTTCTTTATTGCTATAGGCATTTTCTTTTACGCCGGTGGCACCGCAGTTATTGCAGCGCCAGGCCAAATCAAATTTTAACGGCTTGCCGTTGCCAGAATCATAGTTTTGTAACAGCACACCGGCTGAACGATAAACTCTACCATCTATGACTAAACTGGCTCCAGGTGCATATTCCCTTAAAGCGACATCTAGGCTTCTGCTGGGCTTTTCTTTAAATGAAAAAATGTTGTCTTCACGGTCTTTATCTTTTTTCTTTTTACCTTTTTCCGACCAGTCCTCTACGTTGTAATTGTTCAGGTTCACCACATCTGTTGGGAAGCCATAACCCGGGAGGAAAGCTCGGCTGGCAAGATCGCGTAATAAATAATCTTCATCATGCCGTTTTAACTCTAATTCCAAAGCCTTTTTATAAGCGGGATCTGTAGCATTGGCAATAAAGCTGACAATTTGCAGCCGTTGTTTACTCCAGTACTCCCGCAATGCTGTAATCGCACTTAACGTATCGGCAACTATCGCGTTTACCGACAAACCAGAGATGGCAGTTCCCGCAACTAGCTCAATCACCATATCAGCAAAAACATGCTGTTCGCTTTGCAACCAGCTGCAGAAGTTGTCACATGGCTGACTTTCGCCAATGTAAAACCAAGAAACGGTCAGCCGGGTGCGGTCGGTTTCCTGCGTTGGTATGCAGGTTTTTAAGAACCGTGACAACAATGCAGAATTGACATGGCGCTGAACAATTCTGGCAGATGTGAGAGTGACTTTAGGCGCTGCAATGGCAGTAACAAAAGGCCATTTCGGGTTTAAAAAGGCTCTTTGGTTATGTGGGTCAGCTTTACACAGTGTGTAAGCTATAGCTCTTGCTTCACTGCGGCGGCCTGCACGGCCTGCACGTTGTAAATAGTTAGCCGGGTGGGGGGGCACGTTGTTCATTACAACTGCCGATATACCACCAATATCAACACCCATTTCCATAGTGGTTGAGCAATTTAACACGTTGATATCGCCTTTTTTAAAAAGCTCTTCATAAAGCGCGAGTGTATTTGCTGATTGCTGCGCCGAATGCTCAGCGGTACGGTAATAAAAGCCGCCTTCTACTGCACGGTCATTTAAATCTGTCCATAGGTTCTCAGAACGAAGTGCCGTTACAATCGGGTTATTATTAATGTCATCACGTAGCCCTGATAAATCACCAGGCCCTGAGCTTGGTTTAAAAGTAGTAAAATCAGGTAAATCGACCTTTTTACAGCGGTAATCCCGGTTGTCGAGCTTTCGCGGCAAATAAGGCGTTAGCCCTCTGAAGGTGTTATCAATCAAACGGTGAGTAAAAGGACATACCCACGCTATTTTAGGCAAACCGAAATTTAATGTGTCTAGCTTTAGCTGATAACCACCATCAAGATTTTCCAAAATATTTAAGTCAGTCAGTTGCTTCCATGCCGCGTTAAGCCATGAGTTGATTAAATCCTTTCCCGTGGCTTCAGTTCGGGAATAGCCGGTAGCCAACTCCAACAGTTTAACTAATCTAGAAGGACTGCCTGTTTTGATTTGTGGCCATTTTTTTGAAATATTACTTTCCTGAACATCAGCGGTTGGAGCATATAGGCTTTTCGGGGTAAATTTACTACCCATCCAAAGCTGCATATCTCGAGTCATTGAAATAAAAGTGTTTTCTCGCACATAGAAGTCCAGTGCAACTTTTAAAAAGTCTCCCCAATCTTGCAGTGTCAGCAATGTTTGCGGGCTATGGAGTTCACCGGTTGAGTTAATTGCTGTGGTAGAATCCCATCTATCAGGCATTTTCGTTATGTTCTCAAGAGCCTGATAATTGACTTTGATTAGACCTAAAGTCTCTGAACTATTCTGGTTTTTGGGTCTGCGACTGAATTCGCGAGCTAATAACAGCCGCGACATTACTTTGGGGCCAATCGTATCATCAAACAAAGAGGGATTCGTGTGACGGTTATATTTTAAGATCGCTTGGCTAATATCTTTACTTACTGCTATTTCTTCTATTAGTTCCCTAAAAGTTAGTTCTACACGTTGTGATGAGCTAACTAGTTTTTGTGCATCTTCCCGTATTTCTTTTGCTTTATCATGTAAATTCAATGACTCTAGTAGCTCTGCATTTTTTATTAGTAACTGATATGTTTCATTTTGGGACCGATCATTAGAGTGCTGGTTAAGTTTTACTTGTTTGTTTCTCAAGACACTTAAAACTAACCCTCGCAGTTTTGAACGTTCAGCTTCCTGCTGCATACGCACTGCCATCCGTGCAGTTCCCTGGCGGCTATCGGTAAAGGTAATTAACTTTCGGCCTCTGCCAGGCAAATCTTCTGGCGATCGGTCTGCAGATTCCTTTTTACTTGGGTCTGGGCAAAACTCTAAAACAGTAGGCACGGCGTTAGCAACATAGAAGGGCGAGCCCAAATAGGCTTTGCGTAAGAAGTCGCTATCGTCTTTGCTTTCAATACCGCATCCTGTGCAAACTGCACGCTCGGCGTCGGTGAAAATAACTTCTAAAGTATTATCAGTTTTTGCCCCCCCCAGCAAACGAGTACTTCTGCAAAGGGTCGTTTTTATGTAGTCTTCTGATGTTGCTCTTGCGGCCAGCACTCTGTTGGAAGTGATGCTTTTAGTCTTATCATCACTTTTCTTATGTTCATCGTCATCTTCTGACTCGGTGTTTAATGCAAACTCATCACCTGCGTAAGCTGAGGGCTGCTGCAGCACACCTCGGCCATCTTCCTGCGCTACCAGGTGAGGTTCTTTACAGTCATTACAAAATGCCAATTCATACACTGGGGCGCTGCAGTCACAGGTTGCACGCTGTGAAATAAACACCTTACCAAAGGGGAAGTTTTTCAGTTGTTCGCCTTTGGCTGCACAAGTGGGATCAACACAAGCCCATAAGCCATGCAGCATACGTTGAAATAAATGTGTTCTGAGTTTTAAAAAAGGCGGCGCATTTTTATCTGCATAGGTGCCGGTCATTACATCTAACCACGACAGTAAATTTTGCTGCTTAGCAGGCTTGTCATGACCATCCAATAAGTCCGCGACCTTTTTATATAAATCTTGCAAGTCCAGCGGCTTTAAAGACTCAATAATAGCGTGTCTTATCAGCCGGCAAAGATGATGGTCTTCGAGTGCGGCAAAGCGTGTTGCTGATATTTCTTTTGTTGGTTCAATTGCCAGTATATCTTGCAGTGACAGGTTTTTTATCGGCCTGCTGGTATCAATTTGTGGGCGAATACGCTCACCGGTGATCACCATTATTTGCGAAACAGGCACCCCGGCGAGATCAGCAAGATATCGTTCAAGTTTTGCCTGAGCATCACTGTCAGCAATTGTTGCTGAGGTGGCTACAAAGCGTATTTCACTGGCTTTTTTACCAAAGGCTTGTACCACACGGCGTAATAATAGCGAGAGTTCAGCGGCTTGTGAGCCAACGTAGGTATGTGCTTCATCCAATACTATCCAACGTAAAGATTGCTTAGCTTTTGAAATCTGTATAATCGGATCATCAATTTGCCTTACCAGCATGTATTCCAGCATGGTTGCATTGGTCATTAGAATGGGCGCAGGCTCTTTTCTTAAGCGTTGGCGTGATAAAATCTGATTAGGTTTATCTTGTTGTACCTTGCGTACTTCAGATTCAGACTCCTCGGTATTGCCGTTATACAAACAGAAACGGATTTTGTGACCAAACGGCTTGGTCCATGCATCAAGGCGCTCTTGTTGTGAGTTGATTAACGCGTTAAGCGGATACAGAAATAGCGCCGAAACGCCAACCAAAGCGTCATTTTTCTGTTCAGACTGCCGTATTAAATCATCCAGAATTGGCACCATAAAACATTCTGTTTTACCTGAACCGGTGCCGGTGGTCACAATGGCTGATTTCGGCGAATCAGACAGTAAATGTTGCCATGCTGTTATCTGATGTTTATAGGGCACAGCTGTTTTAGGAAAGCTGTAATTTTCTGCATTGGCTAAGGTTTCAACCAAAGCGGGCGAAAGTAAATCGTCTGCGAGAGCGCCAAAACTGGTGTTACTTTCTTGCCAGCCAAAGGTATGCTCAAACAGCGGCGGTGCTAAAAAACAGCCCTCTGCACCTAATTCATTGCTCATTTGCTGGCTTAAGTGCTCACGCAAACCGTGCTCATTTACACCAATCATACTCAGCGTTGCTTCACGCGTGCGATTAAGTGACTGCTTTATTAATTCGCTGAAATAACGCATAAGCGCTTAATCCTTAATATTTTTTGTTATGTAGGCGACCATCAACGCGTGTAAATCTAAAAACCAGCGACGGTCAAACTCAGCATGTTGTTTGATATGAAATTTAATCAGAGCCTTGTTACCTTCTATGTCTTCCAGGCTAGCTTTTCCCACAGAAACATAAGCCATGAAGATTGGTAAGTAGGTTATTGAATCAGTGTAGTTGCGCTCTGTCAGTTGCTTAACGCAATCTGGCAGCGAGGCTTTGCTAAGCCAATTACGCAACGGTGCCTTTAATGTCTCAGGCCAATCATCATCTGCATGCGCACGGCGTAATTGTTGATACCAAATGGGTAGCACCATCTCTAATGGCGGTAATTTAAGCGTATCGGTATTGCCGCTATCGAGGTAATCGGTGATATGGTCAAACCCTGACACGACCATGCGCATCACGCCATCTCGGTTTTTAACTGTACTATCTACAAAAACGTCGGGGAGTCCCGCCGCACTTAACAGCGCTTTAAACTGCTTGCGTACCGCTATCCAGGTGGTTAAAGGGATTGTCTCAAACATCACGGCCAGCTCATCACGTAGCCGTAAACAAAAACTTTCATCCAGCTCAAGTCTGAATATCGCTAACGCCAGAGCAGTAGGGTGCTGCGCTAATGCTTTCCAGGCTTCAAAGCTAGAAAGAGGTAAATGAGCAAATTGCTGTTTAAGTGCGCCTAGATATTGCCAGCCGGAGTGGTGATAATCTTCAGCCATTTGCGCGACAACGTGGTTTATTACATCAGGGTTGGTAACCGGATGAAATGCAATAGCGGCACTATGTAAAGTAGTAACCTGTTTGTCGTTAGCCGTTATCGCATTGTTCAGCGTGACATATAAAAATGGCCTGAAACTTAATACGCTATCTGCCGGGGCATATACCAGCCATAAGTCTGACTCCCGGCAAAGTTTTTCAGTGTGGTATAAACCGGTAGCCACGCCTTCACTGACATGCCTATCCAGACAAACTGGCGTTTTGAGTGGGTCAGATAAGCTCATGGCGAACAAGTCATGTTCGACAGCGTTTTTCAGGGTGCTGAATTGGCTAAAAGTAACCGCAAGGTAGTTTGCCCCTTCGCGCAATAATCTTGCGTTATAGCGACGTATAAATAACGTCAACCATGTTCTATTAGATTTTACTTCCAACTGGATGAAAGCATCCTGGTCGTCTGTTACCGACAGCAACTGCAAAAAATCCTGGTAAAACCCATAAAGGCTTAACAATTCTGTTTGGGACGAAATTTTCACTTTTTTCGTGTTGCAAACAAGGGTGCCGGTTTTGTTCACTACGGAGAAATTAAGTGTAAAGGTTTCAGTTATGCCATTAGGTGCGCACAAAAGCAGTCTGTAACCGGCAAGTTGATTTAGCAATAACTCAGAATGTGTTGCAATGTCATCATCCGGTGAGAGTAACTTAGCGCCTGCTGCAGGGTATCGTTGACGAACAAGTAGTGGTTTATCATTATGCAGACAACTTAATTTAAAAAATGCCGCTGGCAGCTTATTTTGCTGTTTAGCTGAAATAGCATAACTATTTAGCTCGCCAGCCACAGGGGAAATATCATAAAACTCCGACGCTTCAGCCTGCACTATAATTGGCGTGCGCGAGCTAAAGGTTATATTTGCGGCACCCTCCACACTCGCAGCCTTTGTCTTTACATGAAAGTCTGCCGGCAATAAACCAAACTGACGGCGATATACCGTGTTACCCGCACTGTCTTTAACCTGATAGTTTATGTTACCGGCACTAATAAAGCATTTATGCCGGGGAACGCCATTAAAAAACTCCGTGTAGTGTGAAAGCGTATTATCCTCGTGGCTATTGCTTATCAGTTTAGGTAAGCCCTGGTACACCGTCTGTGGTGAGGTATCACCATAGTACTGTATACCCGACAACTTAAACGGGCTTGATTCCTGATTACTGTTAAGCGTAACAACAAAAGTGTCCTGCTTGGTAGAAACGAAGTGGTTCGCATTTAACTCAAACCAGTTACCGATAGCATCACAAGCGAAGGGCGCAGGCTCGGTTGTTGGCGTTCCAATAGCCAACGTTGCCGCTACAGGCACAAGGGTTCTGACTGTGCTGGCTTTAAGTTTGCAGCTGGCAGTGCCTACTACTTTCCAGTTTTGCGTGTCTTCCATCGCAATTATCGGCGATGCCGCCACATCAAGTATTGAGCCATCAATTTCTGCGGTATAAATGGCACGGCCATTTTCCAGTAATTTAAAAAACAACGGCGTGTCAGTTCTATGTCTGGCAACTTTAAGCTGAGTTACCGAGATGCGTGCGCGCACGACTTTTTCTTCAATCTGGCCATAAACGGCCATAGATTTAGCGAGCAGTTTGTCACCTTCGTATAACGCTGTTTCAAAACGCATGGTGCTGAGCAATTTAGGGTCAATATTCAGTAAGATCTCACGCGCTAAAAACACTTCAGTTTCAAACCGGGTCTGTGGTAGGAAACAACTGACAAAGTGCTGGGCAGAAAAGGCCTTTTGTTTCTCTAATGATAGCTTTTGTTCACCCTCAAAATGCACTGCTTCAGTCAGCCATTCGTTTACTAGCAGGCGGCCATTGGCAATGTCTAATGGGATAGGAAAGGCTTTATTCCAATCTGGAATGTTCTGATCCAAATACCGGGACGGTTCTTTTTTGTGCTCTTGCGGTATTTTTTGTGCATAACTCATCAGTTGATGCACAATTGCGGCCAGTAATTGAATCGTTTCAAAGTTCTGAAAACTCTGCGGTAGTTCTTTTTGGTAATCCTGCATCAAATCAGTCAGGCTGCGTTTAAGGTCCTCTGAGCGGTAAAAGTTTTTAATACCCCGCTTAATGGCTTTACCAAACCCATGCTGTTCACTGCCGACTAAAGTCCAGGGCAAGCCGCCTTCTGCAAAAAGGCTGCCCAAATAGTTATAACCACTTTCATGCCTTTTTAAATCACGCTGCCAATACTCCAGACCGCGTTTAACCAGAATGGCCCGATCCTCCTGCGAAACTTTTATGCCAAGAATATCTTCAGGTCCACACCATGACCAATTACTGTTGTAATACCGGCGGTAATACTCAGCAACAAATAAACAAAAACAGGCCGCGGTAGGGTGGGGTTTTGTAAATGCAGGGTGAGTATCAAAACATGCATTTTTGAGCAGTGAAACAAGCTGGGTATATTCTTCTTCGGTTACCTGATACGCATATAACGGTTTGCCAGTAGGGCCTTTAAACAGCGTTCGCGTAAACAGGAACTCAGTAATCCATTGTTGAGTGTTCAAATTCATCTCCTTTTCAGGTACATATATCGTTTCTGAGAAAAAAAATCAACTCTGTTGTACGCCATATAGATACGGCAAAAAGAGGTACTCAAGAGTGGATAACAACAACGCTGCAGCCACTAAAGCATTTAACGCACCAAGCATGATTTAAAATTTAAATTTAATTAAAACAATGCTTTAATTTTTACTTTGCGTTGTGAGGTTAAATTGAATGCTTAGTGGCTGTAAATATGTTTACTGTAATAGTAAATTTATATGGAGGATGGCGCTAACCTGGTTTAAGGTGTCTGCAGACAGTAGCGCGGCTTTTAGAGAAAATCATGAATATACTTGTTTCCTGGCTCGGTAAAACCGATATCGACAATATGCAGGCGAATCAGCTTGCCGCTATCGCTACATTAGCAACAAAGCATGCTGAGCCGTTCGATAAAGTGCTCATTCTAGCCAATGCCTGGGAAGAGCACTGGGATAGCTATGAAAAGTGGCTAAAGAAGCGGCTCGCTGTTTTGCATCGTCCTGCTAATGTCGAAATTAAAAATCAGTCGCTTAATTCACCAACAGATTATCAGGCTGTTGCTGCGATTATGCAGAGAAACCTGCAAGCGCTTTGCCGTGCTGAAAATCAGGTTTTTATCAATTTGACCTCAGGCACACCTGCCATGACGGCAGTATCGGTATTGCTGGGGAAGGGAATTTATCAGTGTAATTTCTTGCAGTCCTCTCGCGATGCTACTGTTGAGGAGGTTCGCATACCGTTTGATTTTGACGCAACGTATGCTAAAGCCGCATTAAGCAGTATTTCGGCTAAAGTCGTTGCAGGCCCTAAATTCTCAAGCGCTTTTGATGAGATGGCCTCTGAATCTGCGGCAATGCAGGCAGTAAAGCAAAAGGCACAAAAGTTGGCAATGACTGAGCTTCCAGCGTTGCTGCTTGGCGAAACTGGTACTGGTAAAGAGGTCCTAGCCACCGCTATTCATGCGGCCAGTAACCGCAGTAATAAACCGCTTAAAACCATTAACTGTGGCGCATTGCCGGAAAACCTGGTCGACTCCATTTTATTTGGCCATGTTAAAGGTGCCTTTACCGGTGCGAATAACGACCACGCCGGTTTATTTGAGCAAGCAGATGGTGGCACCTTGTTTCTGGATGAAGTGGGCGAGTTAACCCCGGCTGTGCAGGTGAAGTTACTCCGTGCACTGCAACAAGGCGAAATTACACGGGTAGGGGATAGTAAAACCCGTGAGGTGGATGTGCGCGTTATTGCTGCAACACACCGTCCGCTCACTACAATGGTGGCTGAGGGGACGTTTCGCGAAGATTTGTTTTACCGTATTGCCGTGGGGATCATTGAATTACCACCGCTTCGCCAGCGCACCGCCGATATCCCCGAGCTGGTCAAACAAATTATGGCGGAGATAAACGCTGTGTTTGCCAAGCTACCCGAATACAAAAGTAAAAAAATTAGCAGCTCTGCAATTAAATTTATAGAAGTGCAGCCCTGGCCCGGCAACATTCGCGCACTCTGGAATGTGCTAAACCGGGCGGTGTTGTGGGCAGACAACACCGAGTTAAGTGTGGCAGATATTCAAAATGCTGTTGTCGAAACGGTTAAAACAACAGTAAATGCCGTCGCTGTACCTGAATTAGTTGCCGGATTCGACATTCAGCAATATATTGATGGCATTAAAGAAAATATTGTTAAAGCGGCGTTGGATAAAACTGCTGGCAACAAATCTAAAGCAGCAAAATTGTTGGGGCTGGCAAACCACCAAACATTGACCAACTGGATGAAGCAGCTGCACATCGATACTGAACTTTAATTAACGTTTTGGTATTGGCACCAAATTTGCGATAAAGGGATATCAGGAAACCACAGGAATGAAGCACGCAATGAGTTTTAAACATCTTGAAGCGCTACCCGAGCTTTACCAGCTGGCCGCCTTTGCCCAGGATTACGCCTGTAGCGATCCGCAAAGCGCGCTGGTGAAAATGCGCTGCCTGATGGAAAAAATTGTCGGTGTTATTTATGCCAAACTGCAACTGCCGGTTTACCCCAACGCCAGTATTATCGACAAAATTAATGCCGACAGCTTCACCTCTGTAGTACCCAGCCAGATCATCGACAAACTGCATGCTATCCGTAAAAGCGGTAACCGCGCTGCGCATGAGGGCAAGGTAAGCCAGCAAGAAGCGGTGTGGATATTACAGGAGTGCTACTTTGTCAGCGGTTATTTTTATGTGGCGTATTGTGGTGGCGATGCGAAGAACCTGCCGCAGTTTGTCGCCCCTGATTGTACCAAGCTGGCTGAACAAACCGATGCGCAGTTCGCCCGCGAGAATAAGCAGCTGCAAGCCAAACTGGCCGAGCACGAAGCGCGGTTAAAGCAGGCGCTTGATGAGCTTAAAGCCGCTGAAGCCGCCCAGCTTAAAGCGCAGCAAGAAGCCGCCAGCCTAAAAAAAGCCATTGATGAAGGCGCAGTCGCAAAGGCCAAAGCTGGTTTTGCCAGCATGTCGGGTATCAATTTTAACGAGGCGCAAACCCGCGCCCGCATTATTGATATGGACTTACGCGCCTCCGGTTGGAATGTGTCGCTTGATAGCAGCTCAACCGAAGACGTGCGTAAAGAATTTGAAGTCGACGGCCAGCCTACCGCTACTGGCGTTGGCTATGTTGACTATGTGTTGTTTGATGATGACGAGCTGCCACTGGCGGTAATTGAAGCTAAGCGCACGCGTGAATCTGTTGAAAAGGGCCGCCAACAAGCCATTTTATATGCCAATGCGCTGGAAAAGCGCTATGGCCGCCGCCCGGTGATCTTTTACACCAATGGTTACGATATCCGCCTGCTGGACGATGCACAGGGCTACAACAGCCGCAAGGTGTATGGCTATTACAGCAAAGACAGCCTGCAATATTTAATTAAGCAGCGCAGCTTAAAGAAGAACCTGAACCAAACGCCGATTGATACCAAGGTAGCAGGCCGCCTGTATCAGATTGAAAGCATCAGCCGGGTGTGTGAGCGATTTAGCGATAAGCACCGCAAAGCCTTAGTGGTACAAGCCACCGGCACCGGTAAAACCCGTGTCTCTATCGCGCTGGCTAAACGCATGCTGGACGCCGGTTGGGCTAAGCGTGTGCTGTTTTTGTGCGACCGTAAAGAGCTGCGTAAGCAAGCCGCCAACGCTTTTAACGAGCATACCAAAGAGCCGCTGTATGTGGTGGGTAAAAGTAAAAAAGACGCTGGCACCAGTGCGCGGGTATTTATTGCCACTTACCCCGGCATGATGAGTATTTTTCAAAAGTACGATGTCGGCTACTTTGACCTGATTGTGGCTGATGAGTCGCACCGGTCTATTTACAATATTTACGGCGATATCTTTAAATATTTCGATGCTTTAGAAGTGGGCTTAACTGCCACACCGGTTGAAATGGTGTCCCGCTCTACCTGTGAGCTGTTTGGCTGTGATTACAAATTACCTACCGCCAATTACCCGCTGGAGCAGGCGATAGAAGAGCGCAACTTAGTGCCCTATAAAATTGTCAGCTTTACCACTAAGTTTTTGCGCGACGGCATTAAAAAAGACAGCCTCAGCGATGAGCAAATTGCCCAGTTAGAACAGCAGGGTATAGATCCCAACACGCTCGACTTTGACGCGGCACAGATTGATGACGCGGTAAAAAACAAAGACACCAACCGGGTAATACTGCGCAACTTAATGGAAAAAGGCCTGCGCGATGCTGACGGCCAGCTACCGGGTAAGACGATAGTGTTTGCCCGCAATATTAAACATGCCGAGCTATTAGCAACGCTGTTTGGCGAAATGTACCCGCAGCTGCCGCCAGATTTTTGCCGCGTTATTCACTCTAAGTACGAGCGCGCTGAAGAGCTTATCGATCAGTTTAAAGCCACTGACGAAAAGTCGGTGCGTATCGCCATTTCTGTCGATATGCTCGATACCGGTATTGATGTGCCGCAGGTGGTTAACCTGGTGTTTGCCAAACCGATAAAATCAAAAGTGAAGTTCTGGCAAATGATTGGCCGTGGCACTCGGCTTTGCCCCAACCTGTATGGCCCCGGTAAGCATAAAACGCACTTTTTAATTTTCGACCACTGGGAAAACTTCGAGTATTTTGACCTCGACCCCGAGCCGGAAGATGTAAAACAAAGCAAATCGCTGATGCAAAAGCTGTTTGAAACCCGGCTGACACTGGCTGAAACGCTGCTTAAAAAAGCCGATATCGCCAGCTTTGATGATGTGATTAAGCTTATCTATGCCGATATTGCCGCGCTGGATATGAACACCATTGCCGTGCGGGATAACTGGCAGGATGTTGAAACCTGCAAAGACGAAAAACGCTTAAACCAGTTTGCCCCGGCTACTAAAACGATGCTGTGGCAAAGCATTGCACCGTTAATGCAGTGGCGCAATATTATGGGTCAAAGCGAGGCATATCGCTTTGATACCGAAATGGCCACGCTGCAAACACTGCTTTATAACGATCCTTCGCAAATTGACTTAGCCCGTCAGGCGCTGCTGGGTAAAATCACCAGCTTACAAATGCACTTAAACGAAGTGCGCGCCAAAGCCGCTGCTATTGCTGACATTCAAAAAGACAGCTATTGGCAACACCTTAGCTTTGATGCCTTAGAACAAAGCCGCAAAGCGCTGCGCGGTATTATCCATCTGCGTGATAAAGCTATCGTTACGCCAACACCTGAGCTGGTGCTGGATGTAAAAGAGGACGTGGCCGAGTATAAGGTGACCGAGCGCGCCGCTAATATTGTCTCGATTGACTATCAAATCTTCCGCCAGGAAGTCGAGAAAACCTTAACGCCGCTGTTCGACACCGATGCGGTGCTGAAAAAAATCCGCGCCGGTGAAAGCGTAAGCGAAGCCGATTTAGCCAGGTTAAATGCCCTGGTGCATACGCAAAACCCGAATGTCGATTTAAACACCTTAAAAGAGTTCTTTCCCGAGTCCAGCGTTAGCCTGGATAAAATATTGCGCACCATAGTAGGCATGGATAAAGATGCAATTGAGCAAACCTTTACCGACTTTGTGCAACAAAGCCATACCCATATGAACGCCAAGCAGCAGCGTTTTATTGGCATGCTAAAAAGCCATTTAAGCCGTTACGGTGCAATAGCCATTGAACAGCTGTACGATGCGCCCTTTACCAGCATTCACGATATGGGGCTGGACGGCGTATTCAGCCAGCAGCAGGCCGATGTTATTCAGCAGTTTATCCGTCAGTTCGACGTGCCGCTGGGCAGCAAAGCGCCGCGTATTGAAAAAACACTCAGCCCCTAACACTAAGCATTAAAAACTAAACACTCAATACTGATTACAGCATTACAGGAAGCAACATGATTACAGGCCCGTTAAAAAGCAAAATCGATAAACTGTGGGAAGAGTTCTGGACCGGCGGTATAACCAACCCGCTTACGGTTATCGAGCAGATCACCTTTCTAATGTACGCCCGCCTGTTGGATATGAACGAGCAAAAAGACGAAAAGCTCGCCTCGCGCAATGGCAAAGCCTTTCACCGCCGCTTCAACGACAATCAGCAGCACCTGCGCTGGCAGCATTTTCGCCATTTAGGTGCCGATAAACTGTACAAGCTGGTAAAAGACGAGTTGTTTCCGTTTTTTGCTGAAAGCTCCGCCCAGTCGGTTAAAGACGGCAATGAAGGCTCGCTGTTCGCTGAGTTTATGAAAGACGCCCAGCTGATGATCCAAAAGCAGTCGCTGCTGGTGAAAGCGGTAGAAATGGTCAACGACTTACCGCTGGAAAATAGCGACACCAAGGGCGATTTATACGAGTACCTGCTAAGCAAGCTCACCACCGCCGGTATTAACGGTCAGTTTCGCACGCCGCGGCACATTATCCGCGCTATGGTAGAAATGCTCGATCCGGCCATCAACAGCCGCATTTGCGACCCGTCTACCGGCACCGGCGGCTTTTTAGTCAGCAGCTATGAGTACCTGCTGGAGAAATACACCTCGAAAGACGGCATCGAGCAAGAGCCATTATTCGACGAACAGGGCAAACCCTTACTGGACGTGAGCGGCAAGCAGCAGGTTAACACCCTGTACTCCGGTGATTTAATCAGCCCCGAGCAGCGCCTGCATATTGATACCGATATGTTCCACGGCTTCGACTTTGACGCCACCATGCTACGTGTAGCCGCGATGAACCTGGTGATGCATGGTATTAAACAGCCGGATATTCATTACCAGGACACGCTAAGCCAAAGCTTTAAAGAGCGCTTCCCGCGCGAGGCCAAAGACGGCTTTGACATTATCCTCGCGAACCCGCCGTTTAAAGGCAGCCTGGACGAAGAAGACGTATGCCCGGATATTTTGCGCAAGGTAAAAACCAAAAAGACCGAGCTGCTGTTTGTCGCGCTAATTGAAAACATGCTTAAAATTGGCGGCCAAAGCGCCACCATCGTGCCCGACGGTGTGCTGTTTGGCTCATCCAACGCCCACCAGCAGCTACGGCAATTACTGGTAGACCAAAACCAGTTAGAAGCAGTTATCTCCCTGCCCAGCGGAGTGTTTAAACCCTACGCCGGGGTATCTACCGCCATTTTAATTTTCACCAAAGGCGGCAGTACCGACCACGTCTGGTTTTACGATGTACAAGCCGACGGTTATAGCCTGGACGATAAACGCACACCGATTAATGACAACGACCTGCCAGATTTAGTCGCCAAGTACAAAGCGCGCGATAAGGCCATAGCTGAAACCGAGCAAAACGATCGCACGCAAAAAGCCTTTTGGGTCAGCAAAGCCGATATTGTCGGCAATAAGTACGATTTATCCATTAACCGTTACAAACAAGTGGTGTATGCCGAACAACAGTATGAAGATCCGAAAGTGATTTTGAATAAGCTGGTCGCGTTGGAAAACGATATTCTGGCCGATTTAAAAGCACTGGAGGCCATGCTGTGAGCTTCTTTGCCAATAATGCAGGTTGGCCTCTGAAGCCGCTAAAGGACGTTGCCCATTTGAAGAGAGGATATGATCTGCCAACGCAGGAGAGGATAGAGGGTGATATCCCAATTTTTGCAGCCAATGGCAAAAATGGAACGCATAACGAAGCGAAAATTAAAGGACCAGGTGTAGTAACTGGAAGATCAGGAACGATAGGCAAAGTACATTTTACAGAACACGATTATTGGCCACTAAACACTGCTTTATACGTAACGGATTTTAAAGGTAACGATCCAAAATGGGTCTATTACATGTTACAAGCCTTTAAGCTAGAACGTTTTGTTGAAGGCGCAGGAGTACCTACTTTAAATCGAAATCTAGTGCACGATGAACTTATCCCACTCCCACCACTAGCTGAGCAAAAACGTATTGCCGCGATACTGGACAAAGCCGACGCCATCCGCCGCAAACGCCAGCAAGCCATCCAACTCGCCGACGACTTCCTCCGCGCCGTGTTTCTGGAGATGTTTGGCGACCCGCTGACCAATCCGAAGGGGGGGGAGGTAAAAAAACTTGGTGATTTGGTCTCAAAACCAATTAGTTACGGAATATTAAAACCCGAAGAGTTTGTGTCTGGTGGCATTCCAATGCTTAGGATTCAAGACTTAAAGCAAGGCTATATTGATAAAAGTGGTGAGTTTCATTTAGTCTCTGAAAGACTTTCTTGCCAATACAACCGAACAGTTCTGGATGGTGATGAAATTGTTATCTCTCTAGTAGGGAGCATAGGCATTGTTGCAAAAGTACCTTTGGAGTTAAGAGGGGCGAACGTACATCGGAATTTAGGTGTGATTAAACTTAAAGACACTTCAATTGCGGAGTTTATTACTTCGTACATGCAACTTCCACATTTCATGACAATATTAGACCGAGTTACTAAAGGCGGTGTACATAAGTTATTAAATTTAAGCGATCTAAGGGAAGTTGAGATACCAGTACCTCCAATCGATTTGGTTGGAAAATTTACTGAATTAAAATTCAATGTAAGTCACCTTAAATTGCTAAATGAGACATTTAGGAAAGAAATGGCCTTTGAATCATTAAGCCAAAAAGCGTTTTCTGGTCAGTTATAACAAAAGGAACGTCTATGCCTCTGGATCTTAGTAATACCTTAGTTGTTGGTATTTCTGCAACAGCACTGTTTGATATGAGCGAATCGGACAAAATGTTCCGTGAGGCAAAAGAGGAAGATCCGGATAAGGCAATCGAGCTGTTTCGCGATTACATGCGCAAACATGAAGATATTCCTCTTCAGCCCGGTACTGGTTACCCGCTGGTCAAAGCATTGCTTGGCTTAAACCAGTACATGCAAGAAGGTGAAAAATCGCCGCTGGTTGAGGTGGTTGTTATGTCGCGCAACAGCCCTGACACCGGGCTACGTGTATTAAAAACCATCCGCCATGAAAAGCTAAATATTACCCGTTCAGCGTTTACAGCTGGGGAATCGGCTGCTGATTATGTTGAAGCATTCGACGTAGATTTATTTTTAACCACAGACGTGAAGGACGCACAGCAAGTTATCGACTCTGGTCATTGCGCCGCGGCAATATTAAAAGATCCACCAAAAGACAGTGCAGCAATACCAGAAGGTCAGGTGCGAATCGCATTTGACGGTGATGCAGTACTGTTCTCAGACAAAAGCGAACTGGTTTATAAAACGCAAGGTATGGCGGCTTTCCATGCTCAGGAAGATGCTATGCAAGATACGCCGATGGAAGAGGGGCCATATGCCACGCTGTTGAAGAAGCTTGCAAAACTGCAAGACAGATTACCCATGCGAGTCGAATACTCGCCAGTGCGCATCGCTATAGTGACGGCCCGTAATAGCCCATCAGAAATGCGGGTAATCAAAACGCTAAGAGCCTGGGGCGTTTATGTTGATGAAGCATTTTTTCTTGGCGGGCTGGAAAAAGGCAAAGTACTCAAGGCATTTAAACCGCATATTTTCTTTGATGACCAAGACATTCATTTGGACGCCGCAGCCAATTTAGTTCCATCGGGCAAGGTTCCTTATTTGAGTAGCTCTCAACTATCTGCGATGCCAGTAAAAGCTGAAGTTGTCAGCGCGTCAGAGCAAGAATAAACAACGCACGGAGAGCGTATGCAAATAAAGTCCATCACCATCCAAAACTTCAAAGGCATCCGGCGAAAAGCGGTAATCCCGCTTGCGCCGGTGACTATGCTGTTTGGTGCTAACAGCTCGGGCAAAAGCAGTATTTTGCATGCGCTTATTTACCTGTTTGAGTTGGTGGTCCACAGAAACCCAGACCCTGAATACTCAACTGTTACCGGCGAGCATTTGTATCTTGGTGGTTTCAAAGAGCTGGTATTTGGTAAAGATATCAATAACACGATTACGCTGGGCCTGGATTTGGACACGTCTGATGATTTGGATGTATTTGACGAGTTTATCAGCGAAGCAGAGCGGGTTCTGGTTGAAGATAAAACTGGTTGGTATCCCGATAGCCAGACTGATAATCCTTCATTTGAACTTGATATTAAATGGAATAACCTCGATGACAAAGCCTATGTCAGCGAGTACCGCTCGTTTGTAAATGGAAAGCCATTTATGACGTTGCAGGTAGAGAAAGGTCAAAAATCAGTAAGTGCATCATATATTGATGTCTCACATTGGCCGGTAGCTGATATTTTTACCAACCTAGCGGAAACAGTTAAGGCAGGTATGTGGGGGTTAATTCCGCTACATTCTGGGCAAACAGCTTTACCCGATCCTTCAACTCGCTTAAGACTGGATCATGTACCCTGGGAATGGTCGGCGTTTTTTGAAGACCACCCATTAGCCGCCAAGGTCTTTGCTGAAGCTTCGCTGTCTCAGGGCTTGCTCGGGCCATTGCGTTTGCTACAAAAGAAACTCGCCAGTTTGATACATATTGGCCCGCTTCGGGTAGTTCCCAACCGGAGTTTTGTGGCTAAAAAAGTACCGGAGAAGTCACGCTGGTACGATGGCAAAGCGGGCTGGGACGGCTTTTATAACGGCAGCAAAACCTCGCAGCAGCAAGTGAACGAGTGGTATCAGCTGCATTTTAAATGCAATTATCAGTTTTTAAATTCACCCAAAGGTTATGGCGTTGCACTCACTGAAACGCAAAACTCACATGCATTGTTACCATCACAAGTTGGTGCAGGTATTTCTCAGGTATTCCCGTGTGTAGTTGCTGCGATGAAATCTGATATCGGTATTGTCAGTATCGAACAACCAGAGTTGCACTTGCACCCCGCCTGGCAGGTGGAGTTGGCAGAGTTACTGCTGCTTCAAACGAGCGATTTAAGTGTCACGAAGCAGTTTTTTATCGAAACGCACAGTGAGCATATGATACTTCGTTTGTTACGCCGAGTTCGCGAGTCAAAAATTCGACCTGATAACTTAAGTATCATTTATATGAATATCAGAGAGGATGGTATTGAGCCAGTTAAGCTTGATGTGACCACGGACGGCGATTTTGCTGAAGATTGGCCAAATGGATTCTTTGATGAAAGGGATGAGGAGCTGTTCTGATGTATCAGGAAGTGTCATTAGATCCCCACTGTTTAAGTGAATTTCATTACTACGGATTGCTTAAAAGTAATTTTGGTTATGAGGCTGGTAGATATGCGGTTGCGCCGCTTCGGGATTGGATAAAAGAGGCATATCAAGCAGCTAAAACTGCTGAAGATTTAGAACCAGTAAAGAAAAAATCCATCACAAACTTTCTGAATAGCCTTCTCAAAGATAAGTCTCAAGATAAAATCATCATACCACGCTACCGCTCACATATTAGTGCTGTAGATTGGCTGGATTGGTTAGAGCATCAGCGAGCTTTAAGGCCGTTCAACTCAGTGGTATCTGAACGGGTTGGCAGCGCGCTTAGTTATGAAGAAATAATAGCTGGCCATCAATCTTGGGTCATTCCACCTACAAAAAGGGTCGACAAAACCGCTGAAAGTATCGTTGAAGTTTTTAGTTCTTTATTGCGGATTGGTGGCAATCTTGTGATTATCGACCAGTATTTTAGCCTAGCGTCAAACCCTGTATTAAAAGCGATATTTAACTTTCTTCAAACTAACCAAAATGTGGTGAGTATTACTCTTGTGACCAGTATCGAAGCAGCAGATCCTGCCGCTATGTATGAGTCTGAATACAAAGAAAAATATTCATTTATTCCGAAATTTAACCTAGTTATAGTACCTTCTAAATTTTTTCACGATAGATATTTTTTCACAGAGTATGGCGCACTAAAGTCAGGGCAGGGCTTTATTGTCGGCGCAGCGCTTGGAGCTCAAGCTGATAAATTGAGTATTAATTTGTGTGGTAAGGATGAGTGCCTCGATGCCCACAGTTGGGTCAAACAAGTTATTGCTGATGGTCGGGCATCGTTAAAGGTTCTGAGTTAAGTTTTAAAATGAAATATTTATATTGCACTACCAACGCTCTAACCAAATGGCTCAAAGCCGACTTACCACGCTTGCCTGCCGCGCCAGGCCAACAGGTGGGGGTGAATACCGTTACCAGCACACGCGAGCAAATGTGCTGGCAGTTGCACATTATTGAGAACCGCTACCGCAGCAGGCATAAAACTATTATTGCCACCGAAGCCAATAGCCGTTTCACTCTGTTTATCCCGGTAGACTTACTAATGAGCGTTGAAGAGCTATCCCAACGTCTGCAAATGGAATGGCAGTGGGTGCTGGCCGAAACCCTACGTTTATCACACATAATGCCGCGCAGTGATATCGCGCTGCTTTTAAGCAACCTTGGCGAGATTACATTTGAACCGCAGTGGGTTAAAAACACCGATCGCAGTGTAAACGGCCATGTAGGTGATGCCGGGCTTTGGGTAACCCAGACTCTGGCTGATCGGCGTAAAGACGCACTTTCGCCTGAGTTGGCGCTGGAGTTAGCGGTTTACCTAAATACCCAACCGAAACGGGTGAATAAAGCTAAGGGTAAACTGGTGCCTGTGCTGGCGTTACTGGACTACTGCACAGCCCTGATTAAGCCACCAGGCAGTAACATCGATATGACGGCAGGGCAAGCCAATCAGAACATCAGCGAGAGCAACGTTGTTTATCTCAAAGACTTTAAAAAGTAGCCCGCAAGTTTTGTCACATTTAAAACCGGCTGCCATCAAGCTATAAAAAGGGTTTTGCATTGACGCAAAGTAGTACTGAGACGCCAGCCATTAGTAGAGTAATTAAGCCACATTGGTTTTTGCGCCTGTTTGGCGTAGAGCCGGTAACGTTAAGCTTGATTGACGAGCGTTTAGAATTAAAAACGGTAAACGGGCAGCGTTATACTGGTTTTGAAATTAAAAAACTGCAGTTTGCACGACATACCGTCGTGAGCGCGACTCCTGCTTTCCTAGCGCCATATCCACGATAATTGCAATTTTTACTCCCCCTCTCAAGTCTCGCTTTGTGCGCTGATATGCAAAACGCCGATTACTTTTGTCGGATGAGTTGCTTAAGTTTTAACTTAAATTATCACAAAATAAGTTATATATAAGTCATTAATAATTAAAATATAACTAAATGTCGCTGCCAGTTTTGTTTTGTGGGTGGTCTTGGCGATTCTTACAGTTTTAATCTGGTTTTAGGTTGGTAGTTATTGGTTTCTTAGTGAGCTCTACACATTTCCATAACCTATATAAAAGTGCAAATTATTGAAATTAAATAATTAATTTTAATTTAAATAAGTAAAATATAACTAAAATAACTATTTTAATTCATAATTTTATGTTTAGAATCGGTCATGGAATTTCAAATGAAGAGCGAGGAAACGCATGTTAGATAAAAACGAAATCCTTTTTCCTAAAACGGTATCTGATAAACACCCCTTTACTCAGGAAGTTATAAAGCTTGCCGAACAGTCTGATATTGGTGTTGGGCAGATAGCAGCAATACTTAAGTGTTCACAGCCCTATATCAGTCAGCTAAAAAAAGGTGGCCAAAAGGTTCAGTTTGAAAAGCTAGAGCCTCTGATACATCTGTTATCCCCCAAATTGCCTGGAGACAATTTTCAAACCTTTAGCATTTTCAAGAGTGCACTACCTGTTATTCCGGAAGATTGGGAACAGCAGGTATTACTGCGTGGCTTATCTGAAGTATCGAAGCAGCTACCCGGGGGCCGGTATCCTATCGGCGACGACGGTTTTCAGGTGGTTGTCGATAACCACAGTTATGCTGTGGATTACTTGAATGATAATGGCAATCCGTACAATCGGTTTAATTCACCAAGTACTATCAATAAGCAAGTTCTCGATGCTGAGAGCGAATTGTTGGAAGCTTTAGCGGCTTATCAGGCTGAGACAGAAGAGTACGAAAAGTTAATCGCTGAGGATGACAGCAAGCTGCGTGAATCTCTGAATAATGCTTTTAGTCATTTAGAAATCGAGAGGTACTCCCAGGGTGGTCAGAAAATAGAAGAAGTTGTTGATAAGCATTTAAGCCGTATTTTCGGTCAGCAACGGCTTGAACCAAGGGTTATTAAAAGAGGGCTGGTGGAGGCGTGTCGTCGTGCAGCAGAATGCTTAAAGATACCAGCAATTGTGCATTCGTTTTCAGAAAGTGAAACATGGGAACTTGACGATAACGATTTACCTAATGCCGTTGAGGCACATGCAAATCGAGTCTTGCAGCAGTTACAGGAATACATCAAACAGATCAATGACACTCGTGAAAAGAAGCAGAATAAGTATCGTCTTGAGCAGCGGTATAAAAAATCAGCATTTAAAGCCTGGCAAACGAGCGTACTCAAAGATCCCAGAATGGTGCCGGATTGGCAGCAACTAGG
>Ga0100394_1000468_pt1 | contig 33740 bp, 33 predicted proteins | sample CryGeymeta201518_FD_81549 | JGI IMG/M metagenome (GOLD analysis project Ga0100394, IMG submission 81549) | Groundwater microbial communities from Crystal Geyser aquifers in Utah, USA - Crystal Geyser metaG 2015-18 | ecosystem: Environmental > Aquatic > Deep subsurface > Groundwater | place: USA... | reverse complement strand
AGCGATTCAAAAATGTTCTTCTCCCTGATTACAAAAAAATAGATGCCTGCGTCACACGTACCGCGTACCGCGATGCGATTCAGCACGCAGATATGGTACTTCCCGACGGGATAGCGCTTCAGATTTTTTATTTTTTATGATTTCGCAAACGGCTCCACAATCTCAACGGAACAGATTTCTGCCCCGCATTTCTAGAAGACGTCCATCAGCATCACAAGATGAATTTGATTCTCTACGGAACTTATCAAGACCTCTTGGCGCAGACAAAAAAATATCTAGAGAAAAAATGATACACGGTAGGATACGCTCAAGATGGCTATGATAATCTCGACTGGGAAAAGGTACATGAGGGGATAGATCCGAAAGCGATAAACATTCTTCTCGTTGCCAGATCAAATATCGATTACCCGGTTCAAGAAATCCGAAGCCATGCCAACCAAGATATGATACAAGTAAATAATCTCATCGTCCTCAATCAATGAGGGACATTTGACTTCTGGGTCGGCAAGCAAAAAAGAGCGCCCAAAATCATAAGAATTTTAAAATTGGAACGATTGCGGAGAGTAATTTCAGATCCACGCAGAAACCTCAAAAAGATACGATATACCCTCTTTTTCTTCAAATATATTTTCTCATATTTACTATTGAAAAAAGAGTAGTTTTTGATATTAACAAGGTTAGTGAATACTGTACCTATTTTTTCTGATTTTTTATTATTCTAAAAGTGGTTCATGCACTTAAAAGATAAAAAGAAGCTCTATCTAGAACCAGAACAGCTATTGAAGATAGATGAGGAGCTCGCAAACGGTATCGTCATCAAGGCCTCAGTCTTGTTTGAAAAGAATAAATTTCTTGATAATCAGAAAGATCTGATAGAAGAATTCATGGCAGAACTCATGGACAAGCTTCAGACCGAAGAGTCTGACATAGAAGAAGTGAAGAATAATTTTGAAATTCTTCTCCAATGACTCAATACCAAACTCAAAGCATTCGCTGATCAGTTCGGAGAAGTAGAATTCTTCCCTATCAAATGATATATCCAGCTCGTCGTTGATAATCTCTTCATGACATCGATGATCGGGAATGCGACTATCGTGATATTCAGAGATCATAAATTATATTACACGCTTCATAATGGTGTCAATGCACAAGGAAAGATCGATCTGTTCTCTGATTTCGTCGAAGGAGACGTAGAGGCAGGAGACGAGATATTGTACGTGTGAACAAAGATTTCTGACGTAATCGATCAGCATGATTTCAAGGAAGTCGAATCTATCCTCAAGTCTGAAGAAGTATCATTGATAGATTTCATCCACGAAGTGGTGACCAGTAGATTGGATAAAAAGCATGTAGGATTCATATCTCATTACACCGTCCAATATATGCGCTCAGAGCAGAAGAGCGGAGGATTGAAATTCAGCCCTAAGCTAGGAAAATTAGGAAATCTGGGAAATTTTGCAGCAGGCAGTCGGATAGAGAAATTCAAGAACATGTTCCTCAGGAATAAATATCAGGCGACAGTATTTTTACTCAGCATCGTCATCATTTTCATGCTCTATAGCTTGTTATCTGAAATCATCAGCACAAACAAAGATACCGTATACGTTACGCCTGAGGGCGTGTCTGTAGAAGTCACTGTTGATGATATCAAGAAAGATATCTTCCTATTCCAATCCATGGATCCGACCGGCGATGAAAAATCGCTCAAGTATCAGGAAATCATGACCAAACTCACTACGCTTGAAAGCAAAGGAAGGTGGCTAGAAGATGTCGCTCAGCTCCAGAAGATTCTGAGAGCGGATTATTATAAATGATTCAATATCATCGCTATCAATAATCTCAGCCAGTTCGATGATATTGCTACAGGAAGAAAGACCAAGATCATGACTTTCAATACTACCGAACAGCAGAAACTATGAGACCTCACCAATATCTTTTATCAAAGGGATTTGAATATCGCATGAACCAAAGCAGCATTGATGTGAGCCATGGGTGAAAACGTAAGATGATCGATAGTAGAGTATAGTATGGATGAGGAAACTGTTAAATGATGCAATCAGAGCTTATTGAAAGATGGATTATATTGCTTCACTAACAATGGAAAGATATTCTTGGTGAACAAGGGAGGAATACAGATACTGACCACAGGAGATCCTGACGGATTTTCGCTCACTATCGGTGGTTTAGCAACCTATGGAAAAGCGAATCTCTATGTCTTCCAGCCGAACATCACAACCTTATCAAACAGCGTCTTGGTCACCAGATACCGCAATACCTTATGATCACAGACTATTTACCAGGCAGGACAAAAATATTATCTCAACACAAATATGCTGACAGGAGCCAACTTCGGTTCGGGCTTCACCAACTTCGCTATCGATTCGACGTTCTTGGTATGGGCAAACGGCAAACCATATCAATTCCGGAGGAATCCAGCTAACTCATTCAATCTCGATTATCGTGAAATCAAACTCCTCGGAGGAGACAAGATGACATCAAAATATTCAGACAATGTGAAGATCATTTCAACAACCAATTCCAGATATGTATACTTCTTAGATAAAGATAATCAGACATTTACTGTCTATGAATCTCGTCCGCTCAAGACCAACGATCAATACAATACAAGCTACAACTTATACTACTTATTCAGATACAGCTTTGATCTCAGAACGGCGAAAGTAGTGGATATAGCGATTCCAGAAGCAACAGGCGAAAAGCCAGAAATGTATATCCTTACGACCAATGGCATCAACAAAGTACGCTTATACGAATTCATCGAAAGTATCAAAGAGAACAAGGTTCTCAAGCAAGTGGGATCAGCAACTAATTAAAACATATAAAGAAAAAACCGTGTACGCCCAACGGGCGTAGAGACGTAGCATTGCTACGTCTCTATCCGGGGACACCTGGTGGTACGGTTTTTACATTACAAAATTATTTTTCTATCTGATGTTTCTTTCTCCACTTCCCTCCATACACAGAGAACATCAAGAGAGAATCTACAAAAACAAGATATATCGGAAAAGCAAGTTCAGCAGCACCGAATGTTCTCATGGCGAAGAAACTCGTTAACGCGTTAAATAATCATGTGGTATATGCTATCGCTGATTCTGTGTGAGGATGCTTCAGAGATTTGATAATAGTTGGAACTGCAGCGAATCCATCGCTGGCGATAGCAAACCAAATCGCAACCATTGGCTCTTTGGTAATTCATCGCAGCACCAATGCCAAAATGGAACATGCGCCACAGATATAATCAAACTTTTCCAGCTTCCGATAAGATTTACGATTTACAAAAGTAGAAAGAAATATTAAAAGCGGTCAAAATCCTGACATAAATACAGGAAGTGCTGCTCGACGTACGCCATCCGATAAGGCAGCTCCAGAAGCGATTAATGGAGCAATCGACCGCATCAGCCAGCTCACTCTATTGGGTTTCGTTTCTCCCTTGATTGTCGCTTTGATATAAAAAAATATCCCATAGAGTTGGGCGACTACTCAAAGCAAAACCATATATTGCCGCATGAAAGAATGTTAAAGGTAAATTTAGATAAAAGCTATTATACATATTAATCGACACAAAGCAACTTGCAATTTACTAGGAAAAGACTATGAATACGCCAATCACAATATGCTTTCTCACAAAGCTTTGTCATAAAGCTTTTTTTCTGTTAGGGCCTCAAAGAATCCCAACAGATAAAAACGACGTTAAAGTTCTTTCAGAACTTTTTGCGTCTTATTTTATGTTTTGTTAAACTTATGCAAATGCAAATTAGAAATATCGCCATCATCGCCCACGTCGATCATGGGAAAACCACACTGGTTGACAAGTTATTAACCCAGTCAGGAACCATGAAATTAGTGGAAGATCAAAATCTCATCATGGACAGCAATGACCAGGAAAGAGAAAGAGGAATCACTATTTACTCCAAAAATACTTCCGTGAATTACAAATGAGACGTCATCAACATCATCGATACACCGGGACATGCCGACTTTGGAAGCGAAGTGGAAAGAGTCCTCAAGATGGTGGACAGCGTTTTGTTGTTGGTCGACGCCTATGAGTGACCGATGCCGCAAACCAAATTCGTCCTCAAAAAATCTCTAGAACTCTGACTCAAGCCAATCGTCGTCATCAACAAGATAGACAAAGATACTGCCAGACCTACGCGGGTTATCAACCAGCTTTTTGATCTGTTTTTTGCCTTATGAGCTACGGATGCTCAAGCAGATTTTCCTATTATTTATTGTAGCGCCAAAGGTGGATATGCTTTTGATGACATGAAAGATTTCGAGGAAGCGAGAGAACATGGAAATATTTTCCCTATCTTCGAATTGATAGAAAGAGAAGTAAAACCAGCTGCAGATTTTTCTGACAAGCCATTCCGTATGCAAGTAGCAAACCTGTGATATGATGATTTCATCGGAAGACTTGGAATCTGAAGAGTCTATGAATGAACAGTGAAACAGTGAGAAGATGTCGTCATCTTCGATAACTCGTGAGTCAAAAGAAAATGAAAAATCACCAAAATATTCACTACGCTTTGACTCTCCAGAGTCGAAACTAAAGAGGCGCGCTGCGGTGATATCGTGACCATCGCCGGCATTCCCAATATTTTCGTGGGAGAAACAATCGGCGTAGAGTGATGCGAACCGTTTCCGCCCATCAAAGTTGATGCACCGACATTGACCATGGATTTTCTCGTCAATGATTCTCCATTCGCCGGCAGAGAATGAAAATTAGTCACTTCCAAAAATATCCAAGAAAGACTTCACAAAGAGTTACAAACCAATGTAGGACTCGAAATAGACTTCGAAAAATCTGGCCCCGGACAAAGATCCGGGTGAGGAAATCGTTTTGCGGTTTCCGGTAGAGGAGAACTACACTTATCTGTCCTCATCGAAACCATGAGAAGAGAAGGATTTGAGATTCAAGTCTCTGCTCCACAGGTAATTTTCAAATACGAAGGTAATCAGAAAACTGAACCAATCGAACAAGTCATCATCAATGTCGATGAAAAATTATCAGGTGCCGTAATCGATATGGTCGCCAACAAAAAATGACAGATGGTGAATATGAACACCGTCAATGGCATCACCACTTTGGAATTTGAAGTGCCTACGAGAGGATTGCTTTGATTCAGAGGACAATTCGTTCTCATGACCAAGGGTGAAGGAATCATGTATAGTTCATTCTCGCATTACGCGCCTTACAAGGGCGATATCCCTAAGAGAACCAACGGTTCTATGATCAGTCTAGAAAATGGAAAATGTATGAAATACAGCATCCGGAAATTGCAAGAAAGAGGAAAAATTTTCATCCTTCCACAAGCTGCGATGTACGAATGAATGATTGTCGGAGAAAGTGCAAAGCCAGGCGACATGTCCGTCAACCTCACCAAAAATAAACAACAGACCAACGTCAGAGAAAGCTGAAATGACGAAGCGATGAGACTCGAGCCGATTATTCCACTTACTTTGGAAGATTCGCTTGCCTACATCAGCACTGATGAATATGTAGAAATCACCCCAAAAAATATCAGACTCAGAAAAATTTATCTGACCGATTCAGATAGGAAGAGAGCAGAGAAAATTTTTTAAAAAAAGGCTGGAAGAAATCCAGCCAAATTTTTTTTTCATTTTCGTTGTCGCCCAATGAATAGCATAATTAACATTCCACTATATATTATCCATGCATATATAATGAAGATGTATGCTGTCCAAGATTCTTTTGCAATTATTGTTCCATATATGGTTAATGGATAAATAAATACATTTAGAATCCAGGCTGCGATTGGTTGACGAAAAGGTGTGTGATACACAATTCGGAGGTAGGGAATTGCTCCCATTGCATCAGCAATTATTTGGCCACAAATGCCAATTATCGTAGGTATAAGAAAGTTTATTTCAAATATATACGATAGTAGCAATGAAAATCCCCAGAGAATGAATCCTCCGATGGAAATCCATACTAATTTCTTTTCTTCTTTGCTAATGATTTTAACAGAATATTTATAAGTTATTGGTATCATTATTATATGTCCTATTGTTTGGACACCTAACAACCATACCATAGTTGTTAAACCATCTTTTGCACAATAAATAATGAAAGAGAAAAGAAATATTAAAGACCAAATAGACCAAGATGCTAATGAGGAATCATACACTCCTTTTTTAATTCCGTGGGCTTGTATTAATAGACAAGCTAGCGTAATCATTGCGTTAATTACGATAATAATTTCAATGGTACTCATATAATTTTGTTTTTGAATTATGGATTTATAATACATACTATACGTTAAAAGTCAATAGAATTTGCCCTTGTAAATGAGTAGGGAATAGATAAGCTCATTATACATTTTTATCAGTTTATACCTATATTTACATGCTATTCTCATCATTTAACCTCAAGGCTGGCCTTCTCAAAGCGCTCGCTGAGATGAAATACGACAACGCTACCGATATCCAAGCTCAAGTCATCAGACTGACGCTGGATGGAAAAAATATCGTCGGGCAATCACAGACGGGGACAGGGAAAACTGCCGCCTTTCTCGTTCCATTACTTCAAAAAATCGACACCAACAAGAGATGACTGCAGGCGCTTATCCTATCTCCGACCAGAGAGTTGACCAATCAGATCGGCGAAGAGATCATCAAGCTTACCAAATATTATAGAGTTAATGCCGCCTGCGTGTATGGCGGTGCGAGTCCCTTCATCCAGAAAAAAGCCCTATTTAGATGACCGGGTATCATCGTTGCGACTCCAGGAAGATTATTGGATTTCGTCAATCAGAAAGTGATCAACCTCAGTACGGTAAATTATCTCATTCTTGACGAAGTAGATAGGATGTTGGACATGGGATTTATCCGTGATATCCAGAGAATCCGAGCACATATGAAAAACATCAAGCAGACATCCACGTTTTCTGCGACCATCAGTCCAGAGATAAAAACCATCATCAAAGAGCACGTTCCCGAGTACGAATTCATCAAAATCGGTGAAGCCGTGACCGTGGACAAAATCCATCACAGCTATGTGAGCGTTCCTCACGAGGATAAGATTTTCAATCTCATCAAAATCATCAAAGCACACATCAATGATAAGGTATTAGTTTTTACGCAGACCAAAAGGAATACCAAAACTATCGGTATTGCGATAGAAAAATCCGGCTACGAAGTTTGAATTCTCAACGGAAATATGAGTCAGGGTAAAAGAAATTCTACCCTCAAAAAATTCACTGACGGAAATCTCAAAATCCTCGTCACGACTGACGTTGCAGCGAGAGGACTCAATATGGATAATGTCGGCTTGGTTGTAAATTTTGACGTACCCAAAGAATCTGAAAGTTACATTCATAGAATCGGAAGAACAGGAAGAGCTGGCGCATACGGCAAAGCAATCATGTTGGTTTCTCCAGAAGAAGGTAAACTTTTTGCTAACATAGAAAGAACACACAAAACAAAAATAGCAAAATCTGATCATATCGTAGAGCAAGACAAAGAATCTGAATTCATCAAATATCGCCTAGATAAATCCACCGACAAGTTCGGCAAAGGAAGGATGAACCCAAAGTTTACCCCGCAACATGGTATAGCGGGACCCGGAAGAGATGGCAAATTTACCCCGCATTGAGCGGGGCCGGCACGTCCATGATTTTTCAAATGACCATTCCATAAGTGACCAAGAAGAGACGATTCAAGACCATCGTCAGGTTGAGCTAGTGCTGGACACAAAAGATCATTCCGCGGGATTGGGAAGAAGTATTAATTAGTTTCAAAGACCCCCAACCCCCTCCGAGGGGGCTTCAAACCTCCCGACCTCCACCGAACCGTCGGGGTCAGCCACCCTCCTTATCAGGAGGGACAATTATTAACTGTGTCTCCTGATAAGGAGAAGGGGCCCCACGAGTGTGGGGTAGAGGTTTGTTTGCTAAAAAGAAAAAGAAAAGAGGCATCCAAACCAACTTGTAAATTACGAGCAAATACGTAGTTTCTATTCTAGATTTAGCCCTTATTTTTGACGTAATGAAAAATAAACTTCAACTTCCTCCATGTTGTTACAGAGTCAGCGTCAAAGCAATTATCTTCGATGAAACGAGGACCAAAATTCTTTTGTTCAAAGAAGACGATGATACGCGATCTCTACCTTGATGAGGTTTGGAATTTGGTTATAATCCTCATGAAGAGCTTGCAAGAGAACTCAAAGAAGAAGCTGGATTGGAAGTGATGCAAATCGACAAGAGACCATTATCTATCACCACAAGAAAAAAAAGAATCAAAGATTTGCGATTGACCAATATCATGTACGAAACCAAAGTGAAAGACCTCAACTTCACACCATCCAAAGAATGCAAAGAACTCTGATTCTTTACCAAGAAAGAAGCGCAGAAATTAACGCGGCACCTTCAGAACACTATTGATCCCATCGACTTTTAATTTGTACCTATAGTCATGAAACATATCTCATCCCAGGAACTCAGAAAAGCACGGAATAATTTTTGGGAATCCAAAAAACATATCTATCTCCCAGAAGCCTCACTCGTCGGCGGGAAAGAAAGCACAGCGATGTTTACCATCGCGGGAATGCAACAACTTATCCCGTATCTTTCTGGAAAGAAACATCCGCTCGGCAAAAGGCTCTACAATATCCAAAAGTGCGTGCGCACCGTAGATATCGACGAAGTAGGGGACGCTTCGCATCTGACATTTTTCAACATGATGTGAAATCGATCACTCGGCGATTATTTCAAAAAAGAGGCCGTCCAGCGAAGTCGGGATTTTCTCATAGATGTTTTGTGATTCGATCCAAAAAAATTATCTGCTACGGTTTTTGAGTGAGATAAAGAAGTAGGTAAAGACGAAGAGACTATCGGATACCGAAAAGATGTCGGCCTTGATGCAGAAAGAATTTGCGCTTTGTGAGCCAAAGATAATCGGCGAAGTCCTGGTCATCACTGACCATGTGGCCCATGTACCGAAATATTCTACCGGATAGGAAAATGAGAACCATCAAAAAAATCAAATCCAAAATCTGATGAAAAAAATCGATTGGAAGTACGGAACAATGTCTTCATGGAATATTATCGTTCAGAAGATGGAGTTCTCTCTAAGCTTCCTCAGCAAAATGTAGATACGTGAATGGGGTTTGAAAGAATGTGCAAAGTGTTGCAAGGCAAGGAAACCGTCTACGAAACCGACCTTTTCCAGCCCATTATCGAGATCATCGAGAAACATCTCAAGATTACATATGCAGGGAATGAGAAAAGGATTAGAGTAATTGCTGATCATCTCAGAACTTCATTTTTTCTCATCAACGATGGAATTACGCCATCAAATGAGGGCAGAGGATACGTATTGAGAAGACTCATCAGGAGGATGTTTTACAATCTCATTTTGTTGAAAGAACTTTCCCAGTCAGAATCCACAAAATTAATTGAAGAAATTATGAATCGGATTTCCAATAATTTCGAGGGAAGCTTCGATATAGAGAGACCCAATCATGCGGTTTCGCAGGATACGGTCGAACTTATACCGCAAGAGCGGCGCGTGAAAAATATTATTTCTGTACTTCTTAAAGAAACAACTCAATTCCAAAAGACCATCAGCAACGGACAAAAAATGCTCAACGAACTTTTTGAAAAAAACAAGAAGGCTGGTGTAATTGCATGAGCAGATGCCTTCAAACTCTACGACAGCTGTGGATTCCCGTTTGAACTCACGCTCGAATTAGCCAACGAAAAATGATTTAAAGTCGATCAGAAAGAATTCAATAAAGAAATGGAGGTTCAACAAGAAAGATCACGTGCTGGTTCCAAAGATATGTTCAAACAATGAGTCGATCGAAGTAAATATGTCCAATGAATGCCACCGACAAAATTTCTAGGCTATGGAAATCTTCACAGCGAAAATGTGAAATTACTCAAAGATTTTGAAGTGAATGGGCAAAGAGTTTTGATTTTTGATACGACTCCACTATATGGAGAATGATGAGGTCAGATGGGCGATAGCGGAAAGGTAATTTTGGAATGAGGCGAAGAATTGATCATCAAAGATGTGAAAAAATATGAAGGCGTATTCCTTCACTTCGTAAAGTAGTTTTTACCTCATAAACCATAACACATGAGGTTCTATGCGATTAGCGGCTCTTGGAGAGCTATCGATGAAGCTGTTGAAAAAGACGTTAAAGAGGCAGTTGAAAATATCATTAAGAGATGAGATTGAATAATCACTTGAGGCGCGCTATGAGTGGATTATATTGCTACACAATCAGTTCTGTTTCTATGAAATCCAAAAAAACAATTGAAGATATATCTGCCTATCTCTCTAGAAAAATTTTGTGAGCACTATCATAAAAGGGCCGTGGAATGAATAATAACTCAAGAGCAGGCTGATATGATTACATTGCAATTGAAAAAAATATCTGAGATATCCTCAGAAAGAATAAACGATGAAACACCGTATACCGAAGCCAGCGTTGAAAGTTATTATGCCAGGAATACAGTGATCATAAAAGAGTGCGACGAATTATATGCATTCCAGGTGAATGATAGCCAATGAACTCAAGACGCTATAAATAAGGCTATCGAATTATGAAAGCCCGTTATTGTGAAAAAATATTCAATAGATAAATAGAAAGAAGATCCATGGTTTTATAGCTACTCAATCAAACTATATTTAGGGAAAAATGTGTAGACGATATTATAGAAGGATCCGACTACCTTATCGAGTCCTTTTTCTTGATTGAACATTTTTTCGGTGAGGATTCATTCGAGCTTAAACATTTCCTGCTCGACTTGTTTTCCCAATTTCTGGAATTCAGGAGCTTGAGTCAGATGTTCTTCATTCAAGGTTCTAAACTCCCGGAATAGATCGGGGAATGCCTCAAAAAATCTTTTGAAAAGCTGACCTCCTTTGGTTTTGGTCATACCTTCGATTTTTCCTGTGATGTAATTTTTGATGACTTCCTCGACTCCTTTTTTTTGTCCTTCGTCGAGATTTTTAAAGATAGGACCGAAAGTCTCATGATTTGCTAAATCAGAAAAATAAGGCACGAAAGCTCTTTTCTCTTCAAAATTTACGATGATATTCGTAATCTGATCAATTTCTGCTTGTTGCATGAATGAGGTGAAATAATTTTAAAAATCCCCATTTGAGGATTTACTACAACATCATAATATGATTTATGGAAATGATTTCAACAGATATTTTTTTCTCGCACCTTGCCCGCGCCCGATCTCTCGGTAATCACCGGGACAAAAGCGCCTCGTCGATTGCGGTCTTGGAAAAAGCGTATTTCGATTTTGAACGAAAGTATGCTCCGTAAACAGACATTGCAATCGACCTACCAAGAAAAAGAAAATAAAGAAACCGTCCGTGTCGTCTTTATTGTCGAGTAAGATATGAATTTGCAAAATGGGCATAGTTTAATAACCAAGCGTAGGTTATTCGAGGAGTAAAACTAGAAAGCGTACATTCATGGTGAGGTGGGAAAGCACGTGTGTGACTGTCTTTCCCAGAGGGTTTTGGATACTGGCGCCCGTTCCGCATGAAGCTGCGGGAACCACAAAAGTATCACTACGTAGGGAAGAAAAAATTTAGTTGGTGAGGTGATAGAAATACATATTAGAAATTTATTTTCTTCTATGTTTTATCCACAGATTTTTGAATAATCCCAATCCTAAGGTGGAAAGTAAAAATCCCAATGTCGGCACTATCGAATTCACAAACGGCTTTGGAAGTTCAGCGAAATAGAAAAATAAGACGATGACTGCGTAAGTCAGAACTGCGATGATGATTTTCCTCGCCCGACTTGTCTCTCGTTTCTTATCAGCTTCTACACGCCTGTTTCTCGCCTTGATTTCGTCAATCTGTTGTTGAAGTGATAGTGATTCTTGTGACATGTTTGCAATCAAAAATAAAATCTATCTATAGTCTTCGTCATCACTTGTAGGTTCTATCTTTTTGACGATATTTTCAAAAATCCTATAAGATTCCTCGGTTTTCATTTTGAAAACAGCCTGTAGCTCTCATGTATATCTGTAGCCTTGAATATCTATAAGATGCCCAGCATCGATTAACAATTGGAGATTGACTTTTTTCTGCTCCTGTTCATCGAGCTCATAATACTCGTCAAATACATCCATTTACCTTGATTATAAAGAGTTAAAATTCCCGAGAAACACCATCCAAGAAATACCCTCCATTAAACGTATCCTTTTTCACTTTTCAGATTAAATTTACATTTACGTCATCTTCTTGCAAGTCTTTCACTTCGTCTCATTTCCCTCGGAACATGGCATTGATTTTGTTTTCTCCGAACTGTCCGTGAATCTTGAGATGAGTCTTCGTTTTTTGTCAGACTTTCTCTATTTTTTTGATCTGCACATTCTCTAAGAGAAACACCGGTTCGGTATTCCCTTCCCCAAAAGGAGCGAGTTTATGAATGGATTGGAGACTCTCTGTGGTCCGTTCATGCGGATAGATTTTGGTATCGATGGAAAGTGATTTTTCGATATCCTCATCAGTGATGCATTTCTCGCAATAGCACTCAAATCTTTTTTTCAATTCATCAAGATTTTCGAGTTTCACGCCAAGTCCTCATGCTCATCTATGTCCGCCAAATCTTTCCAAAATATCCGAGCAAGTCTTGATCATGTCGATGACACTAAAATATACTGGGCCTCTGAGTGAGGCTGTTCATAGGTTTTTCTCTTTGTTGATTTTCATCACGAGCGATGGCTTATTATATTTTTCTGTGATTCTTCCAGAGACGATTCCGACGATTCCTTCATGAAATTCCTCATCGGCGACGAACAGAAATTTCTTGGAGTGATCAAGTTGTTCCTCAGCGATCTTGAGCATATCGTTCTGCATCTGCTTTCTTTCGAGATTGATATTTTCTAGAGTTTCCAGATATGGCAATTGTTGTTCTCCAGAGTAGAGAAGGGCATTGAGACTATCATAGGGTGATTTGATTCTGCCTCCAGCATTGATTCTCGGCCCGATAAGAAATCCGATATGAAAGGTATCTATAGGATCTTTGATATTCAGATATTTCAAGAATCCCATGATGGAACTTGGCAAATCTTTATGGCGTCCGTTCAACAATTCCAATCATCTTTTGACGAGCGCTCTATTTTCTCACACGAGCGGTACGACATCCGAAACCGTTCCTATCGTGACTATAGGCAGAAAATAATTGAAAATCTGATTCCTCTTTTCTTGGTCCAGCTTCGATTTCGTAAGGAGTGCACAGATGAGTTTAAACGCCACTCCGACTCCAGCCAATCACTTGAAAAGATAATTCGGCGAGACTTGAGGATTCACTACTGCTACGGCTTCAGGGAGGGATTCGAGGTCTTGGTGATGGTCAGTGATTATCAGGTCGATTCATTGCTCCTTCGCATAAATTCATTCCGCCAACGAGGCGATGCCATTATCTACGGTGATGATGAGATCGATACCTTTTGCCTTCATCTGGTCAATGTGAAGTTTTTTCAATCCATATCATTCGTTGACTCTGTCAGGGTATTGAATGCTGACGTTTTTATAGTTCAGATATTTGGTGATGAACTTATACACGATATAACTTGAAGTGACTCCGTCCACATCATAATCTCAGAAAATCATGATTTTCTCTTTCTTTTTCAATGCAAGAATTATCCTATCTACGGCCTTCTCCATGTCATTCAGCAAGAATGGATCTCCTCGATAGTCAGAAATCTTCGGATCCAAAAAAGAGTCGATATTATCATCGATGTTTCTTACTTTGAGAAGTCTGGTGATTAAACTTTCTTCTGGATTGTCGTACAAGAGCTGGTAGTTCATATATGTGTGAGATGCGATTGAAACATAAGTATTAGATTTTGATTTTATACTTTTTAATCAGCTTTTCATAAGAAAAATTATTCTGAGCACAGATATCTTTTAAGATTGTAGAACTTGTTCAGACTTTCAATTCTTTGTGGTTTGGAGCCATTATGGTGTTTTGATCTTTTCTATATTTTATATGGCTTCATTTTTGAGAAACTGCAATATATCATAAATCAGACAGAATATTATGCAGCAACTTTATAGTTAACGGCATGTTTTAAACTTTCCATATTAAAGTAAAATTTCCCCGAGTTCAAAAGATTTTTATTATGGTTTTTTTCTTCTTCATAATAGATTTCTAACGCTTCCTGAATATTTTTTATCAATTCATCAAAAGTTTCTCATTCTGTACTGATATGAAGTTCAGGTATATGAGCGCTAAATCATTTTTTTTCAGCTTTTACGGCGATTTCCATGATAATGGGATCAATAGCTAAAACAATAGTACTATATTTTTTTTTGGACCGATTACAAATTGATATTTAAAAAAACAGGCGTCGATTTAACCGACGCCTGTCACATGTGATAGTAATTGTTATTGTTTATCAAATTTCTCAATGGTGTATTGTCTTATCATATAGGCAACCGGATTGCTTGAAGTCAAAGCATTCAATCCAGCCAAACAGGCATTATCGAAATTCAAGAATGTTCCATTTGGTACATTTGAGGGCATGCGAAGATTGCTCCATACATCTTCCGGGCAACTTTTGAAAGAGTTACAGAAGGAATTCACAGGCCAGGAAGTTCTAGCAGAAAGCGTTGGACCAGCGCCATTGCTCATGCCGATAATTGGAATAATTACTGCACCCTGCGGGTATTTGGCATGTAATTCTTCTAGTTTAGTAACTCCCTTTAATGGTTCTTTGTGCATGGAAATAATTACATCTTCTGTAGCAATGCTGGTAGGCAGATCAAATTTTGGTAGTTCATCTTTATCAGATCCACGCCAGAAGATGAGTGCCTGTTTTGGGACGATGAATTGATCAACCATAGTAGCAACATGTACATAATTTTCCTGCACGTCTTTGAGCGGATGATTATCCCGGAAAGTTTGTTTACTGATTTCTTTCCAGTCAGCCGTTCTGAGCCTCCAGGAGTCATTATCAATGACATCAGCAACAACAAGATTTCCTTCATCATCAAGTCCGAATTCGATTTTGAAATCAACCAAGCGGTATCCCAATGTATTCCAAGCTCCTTCCAGAAGCAAGAATACCTTGCGGGTGATTTCTTCAATCTGTTTCAATCTCGCTTCATCATTAATGATAGTGACGCCATTTATTGTCGTCAAAGGAGCGATTTCCCAGGTCGGTTTTTTTGGATGTCTCAGAGCCCATTGTGAAATGTCTTTCGGATTTTCAATCCAGGGGTCGTCAATGATTTTGATAGCTTCTTCAAGTAATACTTCATAATCGAGTCCTTTGAGGTTCTGGATTTCCGGGTTTTTCTTTTGGAGTTCTTTCAATGTTTTTTCGACATTCAGATACCTGATAAGCTCTTCTTTGTCTTTTGGAAGATAATTACGGAGATCAATATCGCCCAATTTCCCTTTGGATGTTTTGAGAAAGAGTTCAAATACCAATCCATGGGAACGAATCGGAGTGCCTTTTCTTTTTAGATGGGGTTTACGGTTGAGATAGGATCCATCAAAATAGCAGCGGATAATTACTTCCAGGGGTATCATAGTGCATTTTTTAGCCAGGATTTCCGTGTCTGAAAGTTGTCGTACATAAGCAGTGGGAATGCCTGCTTCATGTAAAAGTTCAAAGATTCGGCTGGTGGTTTTTGTAGCACATGCACCTTTTGAGGCGATATCACGTGTTTTACTGGCATCATTATCTGCCGTAGTTGCATCCTTAGCTTCCATAATTACGAGGGTGGTAGAATTGCCATCAATGCCCCAGATAATTTTGGTTTTCCCTTCAGTGAGGGGAGTTTTTGTTGTTTCAAATTCAGTCTGAATCATAAGCATTTAATTTTTTAATTTCACATTAGTACATTTTTTTTCTTTTTCCACCTTAACTAAAAAAACGAGTCGGTGGTTCTCGGTTTGGAATTTTGATTTTTTGTTTTTTCATAGGTTTATTTTTATTTTTTGTTTACAAAATTATGGACGTAATATATGTATTTGCTACCAAGAGTCAAATAAAAGAAAAACCCCGAATTCGGGGCGTCTTTACATATTAATACTTAAGATTTTTTGAATAGGTACCTTTTTGCCTTTTCCTTTCTGATAGAGGTGATAGTAGATACATCTAGATGAGTTGATTCAATGTATCTTTGGGACTTCTTGGATGCTTCTACGTAGCTCTTAAAACCAACATCGTACACCTTTTGAACGAGAAATACTTCTTCTGCAGGCCCGTCCATCGTTCCGAGGAACATTTTTTTGTAGAGATGATTTTTTAGGATGTGTACTTTCTGCACTCTCTCAGACATGGGCATTTTTTTCTTTTGCGCTTCCCCGGGGGGAGCTGTTTTCTTTTTCTGTGTCATAGCATTTCTTTTTTATTATGATTTTTTCTTTTTCTTTCAGACCATATACATAAGCAAATGACAAAAAAAGTCAATTAAGAAAAAAAACGCACGAATGTGCGTTTTATATGTCGATAATCAATACAATTTTTATCGCGAAGCATTTATCGTGAGCCCCGAAGGGTCGGGGCGAACATTTATCGCGAAGCATTTATCATTTTCTTATTTAACAATTTTATCAATCAACCCATACGCCAATGCTTCCTCAGGAGTCATCCGTTTATTTCTTTCCATATCTTTTTCTACCCTATCGATTTTCTGCCCGGTATGTTTTGCCATGATTTCAATGAACATCTTTTTGATTTTCATCATTTCTTCAGCTTCGATCTGGATATCAGTTGCCTGACCGGTGAGTCCGCCTCCGGAAACCAATGGCTGATGAATCATGATTTTGCTATGTGGCAGTGCAAATCTTTTCCCTTTGGTTCCTCCTGCGAGAAAGATTGATCCCATAGAAGCAGCTAGTCCTGTAGCGATGACGCAGACGTCACATTTGATATGTTGCATGGTGTCGTAGATAGCCATCCCGCTGTAGACCTCTCATCCTGGGGTATTCACATATATCGTGATATCTTTGTCAGGATCTTTTTTTTCCAAAAAAAGCATTTGAGCAACGATACAATTAACCATAGTAGCATCAACAGCTTCTCATATAAATATGATCCTGTCTTCAAGTAATCTTGAATAGATATCATACACTCTTTCACCTGCCTTTGTTTTCTCGATAACGCTTGGAATCAAAGTCATTTCTATAAATTAAGATATTAAAAAATTAAAATATTAAAAGATTAAATAAATATACGGTAGTTTTTTAATCTTCTAAATCTTCTAATCTTTTAATTACACATTTGTGCGTCCATTTCAACTTGAATTTGCCCAATTAAACGATAAAAAATCCGATGGACACCAGTTTGTCTTTGTTTTTTTTGTATTTATGATACGAAAAAAGCATTTCGCAATTTACACTAAGAAATTCCTGATGCATAAAAAACGTGGGCTTGTCCTGCATTCCCGCATAGCAGTGATCACTTTATTAGAGCTCATGATCGCCATTATAGGATTTTCCCTCCTGATGGTCGTCGTTTTCACGATATTCCAAAAATTCATCATCCTCAAATACAACGCGCAGGCGAGGGGAAGCATGATAGAAAAATCCTACTTTGCATTGGAAAAAATAAATCTCCTGCTCAAAGATTATGCCATAGACTATGAAGAATATTTCAACAGACAGAATGTGTGATGCAGCTCTTCGCTCACAGGTATTAATTTTAGACGAGATGATGTCTGATTGACGGGTCATTGTGAAAACTTTACCGCTTACGGAAACAACAACACGGTACTTGGTAGCTCAAGTACAGGATCCTTTCTCTTATATTATTGTAGTTCTGTGATTTGGCTTACAACGCCTAAATACGTTGCAAGAACGCCAGGAGTAGCGAATGGCTCATGATGTACTATTGGTGGACAACAATCTTTCGGAGAATATAAGCAACAATTCCGGGATGTAAAAAGTGATGTAGATTTTGTTCCTGGCCCGGTAGGAGATGATGACGATTACAATATATGACAATGACCAGATGCGATTCTCGATGCAACAGGTGTAAAAGAATTATATCTCATCTCTCAGGATGGAACGCGTAGAATTTTCTTGAGAAGGACTTTAGTAGAGACAGGTAATTTTGATGGAAGCGGGATGGTTTCAGATACCAATAAATTCTACACCATAGAGATGCTCAAACTCAGATGATTTGATGCAGGAAGTAATCATGATTTTAATGCCACTACTTCATCAGGAGTTTATGATGGAGTGATTGATACATGGGCATGCGATTATGCGCAATGATTTGTGTGTGATGGAAGCGGAATAGGGAATTTAGCATATTCATGATTCAAATTGGCGTCAGGTAGCGATGATGGCCGAGTTCCGTTATTTGAAAGAAATCTTACTATCGCAGAATGGAATCTTCTTGTCTTCCCTACCAAAGATCCGGACTATGCATGGAAAGAAGATGTAGTGCAGATGAATCCATACTTCACCATAGCGATCACCTCCAAACTTTATGGAGGAGTCCGGTTCAAGAAATTAAGAATGCCTTCGCTTGAAGGATACCAACTCGGACTTCAGACCACCTTCAACATCAAAAATTTTTACACAAAATAGCCCCAAAGGGGCGATAAAAATTGTTGAAACTTGTTAAAAATGGTTAAAAATCGTTTGAGAGATTACTTCAAGTTTTATCAATTTTGATCCATCTTTATCAACTTTTATCTTTTTATCATTTATTTTCATGGAACAATTCTTTCGTGATTTCACCATGACACGATGGCAAGGGGCCCTATTAAAGCTATGTTTGGCATCGGTTGGTATCTTGCTTGGAATTTATCTCGGAAAGTATCTCAAGAGAGTGATGCGATTACGGTGGATTCTTTTCGTCGGACTATGGATTTACTTTTTGTATCGGTACTTTACTCTGCCAACAGCATTGTAATTGAAAAAGCGACAAGAATAATTACACATCATGATAGAAGTTTATATTATAATTTTTTGTTATGAACGAAGAAGTGAAAGTGACTGATCATCTCGGAGAGCGCGAGACGCGTATCGCTAAAGTCCACAAACTCAGAGCAATGGGAATTAATCCTTATGCTCAATCTTTCGACAAAAAAAATCTGATCGGAGATATCATAAGAGACTACGAGACCAAGAAACTTCGTGACATCAACGATATCATACCTATTCCCGTACTACAAGTCCAAACTGCAGGAAGAGTGATGCTGTATCGTACACACGGAAAATTAGCATTCGCGAAATTGCTCGATAGCACCGAAGAGATCCAGCTCATGTTCCATAGAGAAAATTGCAATCTCATCATCAATGGTGCGGCGACAAATTTGTTGAAGGATGGAAGCGAGGAGTGAATGTCTGCCTACAAGTTTATGGAAAAGATGGTGGATGCAGGAGATTTCATAGGAGTACGCTGAGAGATGTTCAAAACGCACAAAGGAGAACTTACGATATTTGTGTCAGAATTTCAATTTCTCGCCAAAGCTATCAGACCATTGCCGGAAAAATTTCACGGTATCCAGGATCAGGAAGCCATCTACAGAAAAAGATATCTAGATTTGGTGATGAATCCAGATTCCTACAAAAGATTTCAATTCAAATCAGAATTTTATAAGGTACTGAGAAATTTTTATGTGCAAGAATGATTTGTAGAGATCCAAACCAACATCCTCGGAAATTCAGCTTCATGAGCAGCAGCGAGAGCATTTGAAACTCATCACAATGATTATGATACGGACGTGTTTTTGAGAATTGCATTTGAAACAGGACTCAAAAAAGCAACCGTCGGACGCTACGAAAAAGTATTCGAAATCGGACAGGATTTCCGCAACGAAGGATCAGATCCAAGTCACTTGCAAGAATTCACGCAGGTCGAACATTACGCTGTCTACCGAAATTATGAAGACAATATGAGATTCACAGAAAAGATGATGGACTACATTTTTGATACGATGAAAATTCCGAGAATTTTGAAAGTCAAAGATAAGGAAGGAGTAGAAAAAGAAGTGAATTTTACAACTCCCTTTGAACGCATCGATTATGTGGAGTGAATGAATAAGGCTTCTGGACTTGATATCAACAAGTATGGAGTCGACGATGCCGAGAAGCTCAGAAAAGATATCTTGGCAAAGTGAATCGAATTTGAATGAATCCATAAAATGTGAACGACGACATTGATCGATTATCTCTACAAAAAAGTTCTTAGACCAAAAATAATCTGACCCGCATTCTTGTACAACTATCCGGTCATCATGCAACCGCTCGCGAGGACGTCAGATGCCAATCCGAATATCGTCGAACAATTCCAACTCATCGTCAATGGACGGGAAATGTGTAAGGCATATTCAGAGTTGGTTGATCCATTATTGCAACAAGAGAATTTTGACAAACAAGCTGAAGCTTCCGCCAAAGGCGATGAAGAAGCGACTGCAGGTGATGATGAATTCGTCATGGCTATGGAATATGGCATGCCTCCGCAATCAGGATTCGGTATGTGATTGGAAAGGATATTAGCAATTCTCACCCAGCAAGATAATCTCAGAGACGTAGTGATGTTTCCGCTTATGAAGCCAGAGGCGAAAGAGGTAGAAAAAGTTGAGGAAGAGAAAGAAGAGAAAGGAAAGAAAAAAGCCAAAAAATAAATTTTAAAAAAAGCCGTGGAGATCCACGGCTTTATAGATAGCGATAATGTTTTTTCAGGGATAATTGGCATGTCCAATGAATTTGTCGAGCGCCTCATTTTTTCTCTTGCATATACAAGAGACAGTTATGGTGCGTTTTTTCGGACTGTAGCTCAATTTAATCCATTTTTTGAAAACTGGGTCAGATGCTCTGCGTTTTTTCATAGATTCGTAATCTTCTTTGCTTGCATCCGACAAAGGTATGTGGATGGAAGACATACCAAACGTCATTAAATTCTTTTTTGCGCTCATAATCTTTCTTTTTTGGGTGATTAATTTTTTCTTAACGGTGACAGAAACATAATTTTTAGAATAAAAAAGTCAAGAAGTAATCTCTAAGCAAAAAGCATTCATACCGATAAGTACAAATGCTCTTTAATAATAACCGAAGCTCATATAGCTTAGGATTTTTTTCCACGTAGTGGTGGAATGGTGTCGTTTGCTGCGGATTTCGCGTTTCATATTGAGTGCGATAATCCATGCAAGGAAGTAAAAGATTTTTACGCCCGATGTCTTTTTTGCATTGTGGATAGCAGTTCTCTTGTGTACTCCCTTCCTAAGATTTCTCAAAAGGATCCAAAGGAAACTTTTGTAATACGTATCGCGTATGATGTGTTCGATAAGGATTACTACAATAACTTGCGCTCCCTTGATGAGAAGAATTGTTAAGAAAGTTATATTCGCTTTCATGATGGAATGAAAGAAAATCCAAGCGAAAAAAGCCACTAATAAAGACATAACAACAGCGAAAAAGATCTTCTTCAGGATTTTTTTTGTGAATGCTTTCATTTTTTATGTTTTTTTTATTGGAATATATGTATATACAAATAGGACAAAAAGTCAATGGCTACAGTTCAGCCACTTGGCTTGTAATTACTAGCGATTTTTGTACATATATAAGCAATAAATCAATAATTTTATCATTACCTATCAACAATGTTACGCCCCAGCGGATTCCCGGAATACAGCCCAGCAGAGCAGTTGGTCTTTGATGAAATCAAATCCATCATCGAAAAAAGCTACCAGCAGTTCGGTTACGCTCACATACAGACGCCAGCCGTCGAAGCCAATTCTGTCCTTCTTTCCAAAAACGGAGAAGAGACAGGAAAGCAGATTTTTTGATTGTATGGTTTGGCACAAGGCGCAGAAGATGCGAAAGACTATTCCTTGCATTTTGATCTCACTGTGCCCTTCGCAAGATATGTCCTCGATAGAGAAAATGAATTAGCATTCCCTTTCAAACGCTTCCAAATCCAGCCCGTACGGAGATGAGAGAGAGCGCAGAGAGGAAGATTTAGAGAGCTACGACAAGCAGATATCGATGTCATCCGACAAGATGGTGAAGAAAAAAATATCTGAAAAAATTTGTTCTACGATGCAGAGATGTTGCTCGTCATAGCAAAAACTTTGAAACAGATCATCGCCAAATATATCAACAACAAGCCATTCACCTTACATGTAAACAATAGATACTTGCTTGCAGGCGTGACGGCACAATTCCCAGCGGAGAAACGTGAAGAGATTTATGGATTGTTAGATAGATTCTACAAAATCACACCAGAAAAATTCGCAGAAGAAATGAACGTTTTGCTAGGCAAGGATACTAAGAAGATGCTGGAATTCACCTCATACTCACTCGAAAAACTACCGAAGGATTTGGTTGACAATGATGAGTATCGTAGAGGATACACAGAATTGCAAGAAGTGTTTACGTCGCTCAAGATGCTCAATCTGAAGAATGAATATAAAATAGTTTTTGATCCCTACATCATCAGAGGCCTCGATTATTACACCGGTACTGTCTACGAAGCGTTTCTTGATGAAGATATCGCACTCGGAAGTATCAGCGCGGGAGGAAGATACGAAAATCTCACTGGCTACATCAATCCCAAGAAAAAAAACTTTTCTGGAGTCGGTGGAAGCATCGGATTATCTAGATTGATGTTTTTGATTCTCGAAAATTACACACCAGCTCATACAACACAGACCAAATATCTCTTTGTGAACTTTGCTGAAACAATAAAAGAAACAACAAGTCTGATGCTTGATTTCGCGAAAGACGGAACCTGCGTAGAACTCTATCCGACTGCGGACAAACTCGGCAAACAATTCTGATACGCAGACAAAAAATGAATCCCTTATGTCGTGATTCTCGGTGAAGGAGAGATGAAAGAAAAAATCTACAAGGTCAAAAATATGAAGACTGGAGAAGAAGAAACGAAAAAACTTTAATTATTGATTATAAAAAAATGGGAGCATATGCTCCCATTTATAGAAATAGATAATTACCTTGTGAGCACCTGGCTGAAAACTACTAGCAGACATGTTGCTAGTGATTCGGCAAACAGTATGCCATAAATAAGTTGTATCTCATCCAAATAGTCTCCATTTTTGATAATTTTTCCAATTATCCAAACTATTGGATAGATACAGAGCACAAATAGAAATTGGAATATTCCTACTGCCTGCCACTTCATGATAGAAGTGGGTAGGCTGTGCCAGAAGTCATCGAGGGGCAAAAGAGCTACTATTACAATCACTACAATGAGTGGTGCAATCACAATACCAACATTCCTTAATGTGTTGATACTACTTGGCTTAAAATGTATTGAATGTACCATGATCGTGTTTTTTTAATTGTTTTATCAAATATACTATATACAAAAAGTCAATAAAATCAAGAGCTGATTTCCCGGCATAATCTTGATTTTCGTAAGTGACTAAGTATACAGTCAGTGGCTAATTTTTGTAATTATTTATTTACCAAATATTCCATGTCGCTTCTACAATTCATAGTATTGGTCGCAGGTATCGTGTTCATCATCTTCTGAGTCGATATTTACAAACGCAAAAAGATGAATATCTTACATTTTCTCATATTCGTACTCGGATGAGCAGCTATAGCGATGTTTGCCCTCAACCAGTCATTGTTGGACAGATTCTGAGGTTTTTTCGGTATCGCGAGAGGCGCGGATTTATTGGTGTACATAGCTTTGATTCTCTTGTTCTATTTCTATATGGAACTCGTCAACAAACATACCAAGGATAGGATGCAATTGACGAGATTGATCTCTCAGATAGCAATCAATGAAGCATACGCCGACAGCAAAGATCAGCTCAAAAATCGGAAAAATACTTTACCCAAGAATCAATTCATCTTCAATCTCAGAGTCTACAATGAAGCTCAGATGGTAGGTAAAGTCATCGATGAAATCTATGCTGCGGGATTCTCCAAGATCGTCGCCATCAATGACGGGTCGTCGGATGATACGCTTTCCATCCTCCAAGAGAAGAAACAACAGTATCCAGATAAATTACTCATCATCGCTTCGCACACGATCAATAGAGGGGGCGGCGCAGCCAATCAGACAGGATTCAATTTCATCAGAAAATATCGCAACGAACTTCAAGTCCAATGGATGGTGACCTATGACGCAGATGGCCAGATGAATATCAAAGATATGGAAATCTTCCAATCTCACATGTCGCATCATCCAGCACAGGTGTATCTATGATCAAGATTCCTCAAATCGTCCAAGGTAGAGAATATGCCGTTTATCAGAAAGATCATCCTACGGATATCCAGAGCCATCACGCTTGTATTCTATGGAGCAAAAGTTTCGGATCCGCATAATGGATACAGAGTGATATCGATGGAAGCACTCCAGAAGATAAACATCACTGCCGATGGCATGCACTACGCCAATGAGCTCCAGGAGCAGATCAAAAAAAATAAATTATCATTTCATGAAGTGCCAGTACATATCGTCTATACGGAGTATAGCATGACCAAAGCACACAGGCAGAAGAATTCAAACAGTCTCAAACTTGCGATAGAAATGATTTACAAAAAGATTTTCTTCAGATAAAGATGGTAAACTGGTAACGTATAACGTTTAACGTTCACCATGCACCGTTCTCCCTTTTAGTTTATTAATTATTATTCCATGATAGATTTAAAAAAGGTCCGCGAGGATATCGCTGGATACAAAAAGATATGCAAGCATAAAGGTAAAAATATTGATGTAGACGGAATTCTTGCGAAGGATGATGAAAGAAAACAACTCCAACTCCAGATAGATGGATTAAAGCATCAGCAGAAAGAGCTTGGAACAAAAAAAGATTACGAAGGGGCCAAAAACCTTAAAGCTGAAATACAATGACTGGAAAAACGCTACGAAACAGTAGTTGTAGAGCTCGATAAAGATTTGCTCACGATGCCAAATACGGCTCTTCATCCAGATGTACCAATCGGTAAAGATGAAACTGAAAATGTAGTCACCAAAACTTTCTGAGAAATTCCAAAATTCGATTTTGAATTCAAGGATCATATGACCTTGATGAAACTTCATGATATGGTTGACGTGGATAGAGGAGTGAAGCTTGCAGGGGCGCGCAGCTATTTTCTCAAAGGAGATGGCATGATGCTCGAACAAGCAGTCCTTCAATATACGCTTCACAAATTAGTCACCAAAGGATTCACGCCGATGAATGTTCCCAATATCGTAAACCCAGAATGCCTCGTCGGAACTGGATATTTTCCTGGCGGAGAAGAAGATGCGTATCGGATGGAAAGAGATAATCAACGATTGATCGGGACATCAGAAATTCCGGTGACAGCATATCATATGGATGAAATCCTTACTGAAGATGGACTTCCAAAAAAATATTGCGGCTATTCTGCATGTTATCGCAGAGAAGCGGGAACGTATGGAAAAGATACGGCCGGTCTTTTCAGAGTCCATCAATTCATGAAAGTAGAGCAAGTAGTCATCCTCCCGGAAAATGAAAAGATGTCCAATGAATATCATACGCAGATTCTCCAGAACGCCATGGATATCCTTGATGATCTCAAGATTCCGTATCATGTATTGCAGTTGTGCAGCGGCGATCTCGCTATCGGAAAATACAATTCACACGACTTAGAATGCTGGATGCCTTCACGCAATGCCTACGGTGAAACGCATTCTGTGACATCATTTCTCGACTTCCAGGCACGTAGATTAAATCTCCGTTATCGTGATAGCGAAGGGAAAATCAAATATTGTTATACCATGAACAATACGGCTATCGCTACACCAAGAATTCTCATCGCCATCATAGAAAACAATCAGCAAAAAGACGGAACTATAAAAATTCCAGAAGTCTTAGTCCCATACATGGGCAAAAAATACATATGAGACGCTAAGAAAGTCTGAAATTTTATGAAGACTTTATAACGTCGAAATTGTACCGACGACTTTAGAAGCTTAAAATTTAAACGAAGTGGAAAAGTTTAAGATTTCTAAAGCAGTTCGGTATATCGGCAAATAAATTATTGGTGGGCAAAATACATTTATATTACTATTCAGCATCATGATCACAAAAGAAGACAAGCAATTGATCGAAAAAGCGAAAACTCTTGTCGGTGCTAAAAATATTAGAGGCGGCACTCTTAAAGAAGTTGGTTGTGTTTTGATCACTGAGAAAGGGAAAGTCTTTTCAGGAGTTAGCTTGCACTTAGCTTGTGGTATTGGATTCTGTGCTGAACACACAGCCATATCACAAATGATAACGCAAACAGATGAAACACATATAAAAACTATTGTAGCCACAAATGACGAAGGAGCCATTCCTCTATGTGGTAGATGCAGAGAACTTATGAACATTTTAGATGCCAAAAATATGGATACAGAAATTATTATTGCAGATAATAAAAAAGTTAAACTCAGAGAACTTTTACCTTTTGCTTGGGAAATAGAAGGAATGTAGAATTGTCCTTCTCCAACTGTTACTTTTTCTAAAGTCATTGTGAATTTTACAAGTGCTTCATTTCCCTATCCATCTGCCTTTTAATATCCTTTTCTTTGAGGACTTGTTTCTTCTCTACCTTTCTCATAAGTCTTCCGACTCAGATTTTGATTTTGACCAGACCGGTTTTGCTGAGGAAAACTTCCAAGGGAATGATGACGTATCCGGTATTGTCCGTCTTGGCAGACAGCTTCGCCAATTCTTTTTTGGTAATCAAAAGTTTCCTCTTCCCTTTGGCTTCGTAACCGGGTATGAGAGCAGGGGAAGTCTTGCCGTATAAGGGGATATCCATGTTGTATATTCGTAGCTCGCCGTCAGCGACTCTGACGATGGCATCTTTGATATTGAGTTGTGATGATTTTATGGATTTTACTTCAAATCATTTCAACACGATACCAACATCATATTCTTTTTCGAATTCATAATCATGGTAAGCACGCCTATTGGTAGAAATTACTTTCATGTCCCAATATCCAAGGATAAAACTTGATAAAGATTGATAAAACTCGATAAAAATTAAAGATACAAATTTTATCAATTTTCATCCATTTTAAACCATTTTTATCTATTTTCTATTCCCGAAGCAATGTAAATTTTGAAATTCATGCGCCGATATTGATATTCACGACTTTTTTCGCGGTCGCTAAGTTTTTAGATTCATAATAATCTTTGCCTTTGATATCAAAATCAGTCAATTCGAGCGATCATGCCCGCTGTTTGAAATACAGCTTGATACCTAGATCTTTCGGTGCATTGATAGTTATCCTTCCTCCTACGAGTTGGATTTCGAGTTCGTTGTCTTTGAAGACATTATTACCGAGAGTCAGATTGAGGTCTTGTATTCATCCGTGGATTTTTGCATCAGACCATCTGATATCACTCAGATCAATGGTGTGCATTCAGAGTAAGTTTTTGATATAGAGGTCTACGATTTTTGTATCATCTATACCGAGCGTAAGATTGGATGCATAGTTCTGCAGGATATTCCGATTTGGATCTTCTCTGAGATGAAGATAGTCGTAATTCGTTTTTACTCCGGTAGTGACCAGTAGATTTCTGTCAGATTTGTATGTTCATTCAGCAAGATTTTTCGTTTCAGTTCATTTAATATCGAAGTTTCCGATAAGGGTATTGATATTCAATTTGGTTAAGACCATTCATTTGGTGTCTCAGGCAGGAGAAGTGTAACTTACATAATTCCCGAATTTGCTCTTCGTCGATGGATTAAGTGAAGTATAGGTGCTGACTCAGAAAAATCCTCCGACCACTCACAAGAATAAGATAAGTCAGAATAATTTGCCGAATATTCATCTATAGCTCCGGATGATGATAGTGCTGAAGATGACGATGATAGGGTAGATGAGATAGAGATCAAAATTTGCGATGGATAATTTCATCACTCCGGTATTTTCTAGAAGCATCAAAACACCTACCGCCAACAATGCGATGATGGTCAATGTTCTGAAGAATCCATGGATTCTTTGTTTTTTATATACTATTTTTTCAATCACTTGCGGTGTATCCACTTTGACCCCGCTCATACCGGGGCTAGCTTCTACATTTGCTTGTGATGGCATAGGCGGTGTCTGCGGTTGATAAAAGGGGATGTTTCATCATCCAAATGGTGCTTGAGGAGCTTGTGAAGGAGTTGGATCTACCATGATTACTTTTAATTGATAAAAGTTGATAAAACTTGATGAAAATTGATAAAATTTGATGGTACGATTTTTAACTATTTTTAACAATTTTTATCGCGAAGCGTTTATCCATTGTTATTTAGAATTTGATATCTTCAGGTTTGATTCTGATTTGTTTCATATCGTCTCTCATTCTCAAAGTGACCGTTCAATCTTTTGGATCAATACTCTGGTGATCGACCGTAATACAGTATGGAGTTCCGATTTCATCTTGTCTGCGGTAAGATTTCCCGATATTCCCGCTATCGTCAAATTCGCACATATAAGTTTTGGATAATCTCTTGTAGATTTCTTTTGCTATTCTCACCATTTTCTCGTCTTTCTTTACAAGGGGGATGATGGCAAACTTCACCGGAGCGATATTTTTATGGAATCTGGCAACTACTCTCGTCTGTTCTGCTCCGTTTCCGTCTGTGTATTTCTCTTCATCGTAGGCATCGATCATCGCTGTCAGAATGGCTCTCGTAAGCCCCCAGCTCGGTTCGATGACATGAGGGACATATCTTTTGCCGGTATGCGGGTCAGAATATTGGAGATCTTTGCCAGAATGCTCGATATGTTGTTTGAGGTCATAATCAGTTCTATATGCTATTCATTGCAACTCTCCCCATCCTCGTGGGAATTCATATTCTACATCAAAGGTTCCCTTGCTATAAAAGGAGAGTTCTTCCTTGTCATGTTCCCTAAATTTCAATTTATCCTTTTTGATGCCGATTTCATCTATCCATCGTTTTTTGCTTGTTTCCATCCATTCCTTGAAGGCTTTGAGTCAGACTTTCTCGTCGTTTTCTACGAAATATTCGATTTCCATCTGGTAGAATTCTCTTACTCTAAACATGAAGTTTCCCGGAGTTATCTCGTTCCTGAAGGCCTTTCCTACTTGTGCGATACCAAAGGGAATTCTGACTCTCATGGTATCCAGTATATTTTTGAAGTTGACGAAAATCCCTTGCGCGGTTTCGGGTCTCAAGTAGATATCGGTTCATTCGCCCTCTATCACGCCTTGCTGAGTTTTGAACATCAGATTGAATTTTTTGGGATCGGTCCAATCACAAGTTCAGCATTTAGGGCATTTTATCTTTTTCGCGTTGATGAAATCCATCATGTCTTCTGCGGGAGTTTTTTCTCCGGCTCGGTGTTTTGGCAGCTCAGTTTCCTTTGTCTTATTTTTATGAAGGTATTCTTCGATTAGCTTGTCTGCTCTTTCTCTGGATTTGCACTTTTTACAGTCAATCAAGGGGTCAGAAAACCCTCCCACATGCCCGGAAGCCTCTCGGACTTTGGGATTCATGAGAATTTGAGAATCTATTCAGATGATATCTTCTCTTTCTTGGACGAAGTATTTTCGTCGATTGTCTTCTATGTTTTTTTTAAGCTCTGTTCCATAAGGTCCGAGATCCCGAGCATTGGCCAAACCGCCATAAATATCGCTTCCAGGATAGGCGAATCATCTTCTTTTTGCCCAAGCCACAATCGTCTCCAAACTAACTCACATATATCAAAAACGTAAAATTATAAAAATCACAAAATTCACGACTCATTAGTACAAATTTCCCACTGATTTGCAAACAAATCTTCTTCAAAGTATCATCCGGAATCATCAGAAAATCATCGTCTGGCATCCTCTGAAAAAAAGTCCCCTAAAATTTGCAAAAATTTGCATTCCGGCTATAATTAAGGTATGGAAGAAGGTCTTTACTTTATCAACCTTTTTATGCAGATATCAGAATCTGCTTTATGAAGCGATATTTCAATGTCTATCTTAGACGCTGGTTTGTTGCAAGGCAAGTAACGTCGAAGTTATGCTGGCCGTCTGCAGACGCTTAAACTTTGAAAAAAGTTTAATATTTCTAAAGCGGGATAGTGTAGCAACATTATCGGGGTGCCATTTCAAAAATAAAAACAAAATCTCCAAACCCTTTATTCTTAATAAATGGCAATCACTCCGTCTCTTCGTTTCTGGATTATAAATACCCTCCTTTATAATCAGCAAAATCTGATTTGTATACTCAGTTTATACATGCGTCTCGCTAAAGGGATCTTAGTCGCTTAGCAGACCTGTTGTCGTAAGATGCCAGGCCTAGTTAATCCGGTTAAGGTGTATCGTTGATCTTGTTCGGTCTTCTTCCATAACTCTTAAATTCAGTGCCGAGTACAAAATAAAAAGTACCTAGTGCCAAGCCTGCCTGCCGGTAAGCAGGTACAAAAAAAACGAAGAAAAAAAACCAAAAAGTCAGAAGAAAGTTGCTATTTATCATTTCATATAAGAAATAACAAGGTAAATCATCAGTTACCATCCGCTATTTATCATCGGTTATCTTCTATCAAAAAAAGTCCTCGAAAATTTGACAAATAAAAAATTAGGGGTATAATGGAGACACAATAAAAGCCTGAATGAAATGGAAAGCTTTTATGATGTCGATATTATGCTGTGGCATACTTAATACTGTAAGAAACAAAAATCTTCTCTCGATAAAATCGGTTAGTACATATTAATCAATTCTATAGGAAGAAGGTCATGTGAATATATATGCTTATAATTGACTGCGCATCTGCGATTACTATTGAATCACTAAGACGGTTCTTTGGGTAAAAGCGTATGTTGTACTTGAGCAATCAGGCACGAACTCAATTACAAGCTCATGGCGAATTTAGCTTGTGTACCCATGCTAGCAATATGTATTTATAACCCCTTCTTCCTTTCAATTAAGCTCTTTTCAATATAATTAGGCAGAACAATTGATTTGCTCGATTATATTGGGAGGAACTATTGAGGCGCCTACTATATGAGGCGATCAACTCGACTCTGCATAAGATCGAACCTCCACCAGCAAATGGTGTATGATAGTTCCTTCTGAACCCTAATCGTCCATTTTACATGAGGCGATTTTTTTGTTGAATTATCGTGCCGAAAGAATACAAATTAATTGTTAGTCCTGCTAAAGCCGGATTCCGTTACACTTCATTTTTAGTTGTTAACTGTTAACTGATATGGACTGTATTTTCTGTAAGATCATCGCCTGACAGATCCTATCAGCGAAAATCCGGGAAAATGACGAATTCGTTGCTATTCTCGATGCATTCCCTGCATGCAAATGACAAGCATTGGTGATGACCAAAGCACACATCTGATCAGACGTCTTTGTCATGCCAAATGATCAATATTCCAGATTCCTTCTTGCAGTCAAAGAAGTCGTTGCATTACTTAGAAAATGACTTCAAGTGGAAAGAATTTGAATAGTGGTGGAAGGTATGCAAGTCGATCACGCACATATCAAGCTTTATCCGTTCCGAGGATGAAAATCTTTTGAAGGCGGACTAATAGGCTCAGAAATGGCGAAAGAAGAAGATTTACAGACATTAGCCAACCAAATCCGTAACTCGATTTAATCTATCATTATTTTCTATGAAATACTACGTCATCCGACAAGGCAAAAAAAAGTGAACCTTCACCTCACGAGACGAGTGCAAAGACTACGTACAAGGTTTTCGTGATGCGAAATATAAATCCTTCAAGACAAAACAAGAAGCTGAAGCGGCATTCAAGGACGGCTACGAACTTCATTACGAGTCCAAACCCAAGGACAGATGGAGAGTTGAGGATCTTCCCTACGAAAAAAATAGCATCGCGGTAGATGCAGCTTGCTCTTGAAACCCTGGTCAACTTGAATATAAATGAATTGATCTTCCTAGCGGGAAAATACTTTTCCATCAGAAATTTTCTCTATGAACAAATAATATCGGTGAATTTCTCGCTATCGTCCACGGACTCAAATATCTCAAAGAACACAAGCATGCTCCGTGACTTGCTCCGGGGTCAGACAAGGCATTATATTCAGATTCCAAGCACGCGATTTCTCGAATTTTACAGAAAAAATGCAAGACCAAGTTAGAAAAAACTACCCAGACCAAGAAGATGTTTGAAATAATAGCCAAAGCGGAAGTGCGGCTCCAGAAGAACAAGTACACTACCAAAATTTTAAAGCGGCATACAAGTGAATGGTGAGAAATCCCAGCAGACTTTGGCAGAAAATAAAATGTTAAGTGCTAAGTTCTAAATGTTAAGTAGAAGGATTCTTATTACTTAAAACTTAACACTTAAAACTTAAAATTTGTTTTTATTCTTTAATAAAACATAAATGATTGCAGTTCCAAAGTTACTCCTCTTGTGGACAGTAGTGTATTTTCTCGTGCGAGCATTGCTCATGCTCTTCAAACCAAAGTACGTGATGTGAATGGTCGAAAAATAGACAAAGAATCCAGAGCTTTCGTTTCTGATAGGTAGCATAATCATGGTGCTCGGTCTATTCTATTTATTGGTCTATGCAAAATTCGATGCCACATGGAACATCGTTTTCCCTATTATATGATATCTCTGTACGCTCAAAGGTATCGCGCTCATGACTCGGCCTAAGTTCGTAATAAACGGCTCAAAGTTGGTGTACAACAATAAGAAAAAGATAGTGACGATGTGAGTCCTTATGCTGGTGATGACATTATTTGTACTCCGAGTGGCGCTTGTAAAATTCTAACAGTATTTTTTACCTTATAACCACATATTCATGGTTTTCGAATTTCCACAGGTGTTGCTGCTCTGGACAGCACTTTTTTTCCTTATTTTTGCATTGCCTATGATGTTTGCACCACACAAAATTTTGAGGGTGCTAGAAAGGATGATGAAGAATGAGGATTTTATAAGATTGCGAGGAATTATCGCCTTATTGTTTGGACTCGCTTATGTGACGGTGTATCAAGTTATTGATGGAACATGGGGATTACTCTTCTCATTGTTCGGCTATCTTTCCTTGCTCAAAGGAATTCGGCTGATATGGAACCCAGCATATGCCAACACAAAATTCAAGAGAATGTACAATACCGAAGGGAAAATGATATTGCGGTGAGCGATTATATTGATTTGTGCAGCATTGCTTGCTTGGATTGCATTGACAAAAATTTAGCTGAGACACAATGAAAACTTGAATTTTTTTTGAAAGTTTTCATGATGTCGAAGCTATACCAACGACTTGAGAAACTGTAAGCGCAAATGAAATGAAGTGATTACAGGTTTCGAAAGCAGGTGGTGTAATTACTATTTCAATATAGCGAAAAGCCTACACTCGAATCCAAGGTAGGCTTTTTCAATAATGGTGAATTTTTCTCATCGTTTAGCTTTTTTTGATTGGTAGTTCTGTTTATTCCGCCTTTTCAGCTTTTGTAAGACTTTCTTGCTGATCTTACGTTTTAGTCGGGAACTTATTTTTTTCCGTCCCATGATTAACCTCCTTTCGGTTTTTTTTAATGGTTAATATTTTGTTTCACGCATAATATAATGATTTGCGGGAAAAATGAAATAAAAAAACCCTGCTACTGTTAGAGCAAAATAGAAATTACCGCATGATTACCAAAATAGAAATTACCGGTTGATCTATAAGTTATCAATTAGTCTTTTGGCTTTGTAATGAATTTGTCTCTCTTTTGATAATTGATGCTTTGTAACTTTTCTCTCGATTACCGCTTGTTTTAAGCGTTCTTTTTCAATTTTATGTTTTTGATTCCGATATACTGCTCTGTTACGTTTAGTAGTATTATAATCAATCT